>CDZR01005500.1_pt1 | contig 194126 bp, 156 predicted proteins | sample 554781 | NCBI WGS metagenome assembly CDZR01 (sample SAMEA3182065, study PRJEB8094) | gut metagenome | biome: human; feature: gut; material: Stool; isolation source: human stools | place: Canada | collected 2013-01-28
CCTCGATGTCGGCTCGTCACATCCTGGGGCTGGAGAAGGTCCCAAGGGTTGGGCTGTTCGCCCATTAAAGTGGCACGCGAGCTGGGTTCAGAACGTCGTGAGACAGTTCGGTCTCTATCTATCGTGGGCGCGGGAAATTTGCGTGGCTCTGACACTAGTACGAGAGGACCGTGTTGGACTGACCTCTGGTCAACCGGTTGTGCCGCCAGGTGCACCGCCGGGTATCCATGTCGGGATCGGATAAGCGCTGAAAGCATCTAAGTGCGAAGCCGGCCACAAGATTAGATTTCCTCATGAGGGTCGTCAAAGACGATGACGTTGATAGGAGGCAGGTGTAAAGACAGCGATGTCAAAGCCGAGCCTTACTAATTGCCCGAAACTTGCCTCCGTCTCCGCTGCAAGGGACGTGGCTGCTAAGAGTTCGTACAAAAAATCAAAACTTCAAGAGAACGAAGTAAAGACAAAAGAAGACCAAATAAAGCTATTAAATAGGTTCAAAAGTTGTCCAACCGATATTCTGGTGGTTATAGCGTTGGGGATCACCTCTTCCCATTCCGAACAGAGAAGTTAAGCCCAACCGCGCCGATGGTACTGCACACCCGCGGGAGAGTAGGTCGCCGCCAATTTCTTTACAAGCCTCACTTGACATTGAGTCAAGTGAGGCTTTATTATTAATATTGGCGGTTATAATGGCTTTTCCCCTCTATTCCCTTAAATCAGTAATTCACCGAATCAAATTTTAATATTATAGACAATGTCCTTTGAACGCTTATATACGAAACGTTTGCCGCAGAATCCGTTGTTACACGATCCTATGCTAAAGTACGTGTTGTTGCTTGGTTTAGGAATTGTTTTGGGATGGAGTATGAAGGATTGTAGTATGCAATGGCTATTGATGGGTTGCGGTCTGCTTTTGTTGGTAGGTGGTATGGTGCTATATTGTTTTAGGGGTAAAAATGAAAAAGTGTGGTGGCTAATTTCGTCTTTAGCTACTATGGCGCTTATTGTTGTGGCAGCGGGTTGGACGCAGAGTGTGTATCATGAAGTAGTTGTGGATAATTGGCCTTCTGAATCTCGTGTATGGGGAGGAAACTTAGTTGGAGTTCACAAGATAAATGATGGATATACAACGGTTGATATAAAGTTGCATGATAAGCATAGAGATTGGAATGGGAAAGTTGTAAGGGTCACTTTTTCGAAGGGAAGTATGCTGATGGGGAAAAGAGATTCTTTTATGCAGAGGAAAGAGTCTACTGCGGTTGGTAAGGAAACTGCTCGAAAAGAGGATGTACAGTCTGCTAGGTTAGGAGATAAATTGTTCTTTTATTGCAGGCTGTCTAGCTCATTAGGTAAAGTGTGCCCTTCCAATTTTGATTATAATAGCTATCTGACGGTACATCATATTAGTGGGGCTGGGTTTGTGGGTGGAAGAGAAAAAGTTTCTGTTGTTGACAGCGAACGAATAGAAAAAAATGCAGGCTTTTGGGGATGGAGGAAGAACTTTCGTATATGGATGATAGAATGTAGAGAGAAACTGTGGGAGGAATATGCGCAATACTTTATAGGAGAGAAATTGTCTATACTTTCGGCATTGACTTTGGGTGATAAGACCTTGTTGAGGAAGGATACGCAAGAGGTCTTTTCTGATACAGGAACGAGTCATATATTAGCTCTTTCGGGGCTTCATCTAGGAATATTGGTAAGTATTTTTAATTTTCTGTTTCTAAGAAAGATGCGCAGATGGGGTGCAAGAGTTACAGGACTCGTATTGATAGTGGGAGTGTTGTGGCTTTTTACATTTTTGGTAGGTTTGCCCGTGTCGTTGGTTAGGGCATCTACAATGTTTACGCTGATGCAGATTGGCGTATGTATGGGACGTGGCCGTGGGGCAACTTTGAATAATTTATCTGTGGCAGCCCTGTTGTTGCTCATTGTAGATCCGCTTACGCTTTTCGATGTAGGTTTCCAAATGTCGTTTATTGCGGTGTTGTCTATTATTTTGACAGAAAGATATATATGGCAGAGATTTCCTTTGCCTTTGTGGAATGATGGGCAGAGTGTGTTTCTAAAAAAGGTTCGAAGGGCCGATGGACAGAAAAGGTCAGAGTATATACGTTGTGTGAGTATTCCTTTGTTGAAAAATGAATGCGGTAAGCGATTATATTACTTTTTTCGTGATATAATTTATCCTTTTATATGCGTATCAATTAGTGCGCAGTGGGGCACTTTGCCACTAGTGCTTTATTATTTCCATATATTTGCTACCTATGCATGGTTGGCCAATTTTGTAGTGATTCCTGCGGCCTATGTATTGTTGTCGTTCGCATTGTTATTTTTTATATTCCCTCTAGGGATAGTAAGAACGGGGCTAGCAGTGGGCATGACTTATGTAATGGATGTAATGGTCAATTCCTTAGATTGGCTATCGAGGCTCCCTGGTGCAACGATGCATGTGTCGGCATCTTGGGTCGCACTAGTGCTTATTTGGTTGCTACCAATGATGACTTATGCTTTCTTTCAGTCGAGGAAACGGAGATTGCGTGCTATCCTTATGATAACGATAACGGCGTGCTTAACATTTGGCGTGGTAGTGCAGATGCTTTATAAGATGGGAAATCGTGTCACTCCCCATGTGATGGTATATAAGGTAAATGGACTGCCAGCTGTGCATTTTGTGCAGTCTTCGGAAAAATCGTATCTGCTCTCATCGTTGTCAGCGGATAGTGCGAAACAGAAACTTACTTATGTGAATGAAAATTATTTCGTGCCGAATAAGATGGCATTTCCCCAAATGTTGCGAACGGATGGAACATGGAGTAACAGTTACTTGATGCAGCATAAATGGCTCGTGATGTTCAGACACAAAACGATTTATCTGCTCAATCATGCTTTGGCTTTTGACGGGAAAAGTTTCGCAGTCTCAAATGCAAAATGCGGAATGCAGATAGACTTGCTAGTTGTGGCTCGTGGATGCAGAAATAGCTATGCAGAGGTATGCCAAGTGATGCAGCCGCGAAAAGTGGTACTCTTTTCTAATTTACCTATTGCGCAACGTAAGCATTGGAAAAAATCATGTGAAAAAGTGGGCATTCCTTGTTATGATATGGCAGAGAAAGGCTACTACGAATGGAAAGTATGAGATGGTCTTCATGAGTGTAGAAGCCGTGCATTTTTTCTGAACTTCGTGAGCCTTACCTAATATTTCTGCGACATGAGTTTTTACTTGATAATCGCATCAAGTGGGTTTTTGAGAATGCGTCCGATGGTTAAGGCATGCAGAGAGGCTGCAGTCTTGAGTTCCTCTTGAAAATAGTAGGCCACACTTCCCACGAAAGATACGGGAAGCTCCGTTCGACCATAAGCCAACACATTGCGACGGAAAAAACGAGCAAACTCATTAATGAGCAGAGCTTGAATTACTTCCTCCTTTCGGTGCCTACTGAGGAAAGGTGCAAACGAAGCCAAGAAACGATTGGCCAGTGGTTCACGATAGACGCGCTGAATAATTTGGTCAACTGAAAGGCCATATTCTTCCGTAAAAGCTTTGCACAAGTGGGTTGGCATTACGCCTTTAAGCACATCGCCAATCAGTCTTCGTCCCAACACAGCTCCGCTCCCCTCATCTCCTAAGATATAGCCCAAAGGCGACACGTTTTTCACAATTTCACCATCGAGATAAAGTCCACTATTACTTCCCGTTCCGAGAATACATGCAATGCCATCGTTGTGTCCACAAAGAGCAATGGCAGCTCCCAATAAGTCAGATCCGACGGTCAGTTCTTTGGCCGAAGGGAAAGCACGGCGTAGCGCTAGTTCCACCACATTGCAAAGTTCACCTCGGCAGCCAGCACCATAAAAATTTACCACGTCGGGAGTCGCAAATCGCTCATCAATGAGAAGTTCATCCCTAAGAATCTGAGCAATATCTTGCGGGTTGAGCATGAATGGATTGATTCCCTGTGTCGAAATTCGGTTTATGAGTTGTCCATCCATGTGGAGCACCCAGTCCGTCTTTGTGCTTCCGCTGTCTGCGGTCAATGTAAGTTTGTTCATAAAGAAAGTCGTTTATTGTGTACAAAGGTAATGTTTCCGAAGTTTTTACGTATCTTTGCAATCACGAAAAAGCATCCAATACATCATTTTTATTATAACATACGTATGTTACGATTCTTATGTGCACTTTGCCTTTCCGCTTGGTGCACTTCTAGTATAGCCGTCCGTCCAGAACGCACCTTGCGCATCGACTACGATTTTAGCGGCAACACACGCGAACAGCATATCTCTGTGGCCGAACTTTGCAGCTTCGAGGGATGGGCTGGTCGCGCAGCGCATCTTGATAGTGTGCCCTTGCGAGGCAACGGCGACATTACCCTGACCGACCTTCGCACAGGTAAGACACTCTATCGCCAGTCATTCTCCACCCTGTTTCAAGAATGGCTCACTACAGAAGAGGCCACCCAGACCACGCGTTCATTTGAAAACACGTTTCTTCTGCCCATGCCCGAAGATTCTGCGCAAGTAACAGTGCGACTTTTTGATTTTAAAGATCACGTATCTACCACGTTTACGCATAAGGTCAATCCCCACGACATCCTTATCCGTAAACTCGACCACCTTCCCATTCCCCCCCATCGCTATCTGCACCAAAGCGGATCGCCGACAGAGAAAATCGACGTGGCCATTGTAGCTGAGGGGTACACTGTTATGCAGACCGATGATTTCTATCGCGATGCCCAGACTGCTGTGGAGTCTATCCTAAGCCATGAGCCATTCAAGAGTTATGCCAATCGATTCAACTTTGTGGCAGTGGCAGCAGCTTCGCAAGATAGCGACGTGAGCATTCCCAAGGAAGGTCTTTGGCGTAACACTGCATTGAGCTCGCACTTTTCCACATTCTACTCCGATCGTTACCTGACCACGCTCCATCAGCGTGATCTTCACAATCTTCTAGCGCGCATTCCCTACGAGCACATTATCATTTTAGCCAATACCTACACCTATGGTGGCGGAGGCATCTATAATGCTTACACGCTGACCACTACCCACCATGCAGCTTTCCGTCCAGTGGTGGTGCACGAGTTTGGTCATAGCTTTGGCGGATTGGCCGATGAGTATTATTACGACGATCAATACGAAAACTACTATTCCTCGTCAGCAGAGCCATGGGAACCCAATCTCACCACCTTGCACAATTTCGCCCAAAAGTGGCAAGATTTGCTCCCGAAGCGTACCCCTATTCCCACACCAGTGGACAAGAAACATACAGACCGCATTGGTGTGTACGAAGGCGGTGGCTACATGTCGAAAGGCGTATATCGAGCATTTCCTGATTGCCGTATGAAGACGAATGAGTGTGCCGCTTTTTGTCCCGTGTGTCAGCGAGCACTCAGTCGCATGATAGATTTCTATACAGATAAGCAATAGCATCTATGGCAAAAAAGACTACTCCCAATAAGAAACGGCGCAACCCAGGCACCACCCCTGCTCCTGCTCCGCTCATGCAACGCTTGAAGAAGCAAATACTCCTGCTTCGAGGCTATTGCCGTGCCGATAACGTGCAGTTTATTATAGGATTATTCGTGTTAGTAATCAGCATCTTTCTGCTCATAAGCGTAGTGTCGAACGTTTTCACCGGACGCTTCGACCAAAGCTACGTACAGAGCGGCACACTAACCCATGCAGCCAACTATGGCGGCAAACTTGGAGCCTATCTTTCCGACTATCTAATGAACACCTGTTTTGGTCTGTTCGCCATTCTCATCCCCGTATTCTTGTTGTTAGTCGGTGTAAAACTCATCAACACCTATAGTGTGCGTCTGTGGAAATGGTTTGTCAATCTATCCATTATTATGATTTGGGGCAGCATCTTCATGTCGCTCGTCACGCAGATGTTACCCAAAAATCTCGTAAAGAATGTAGGCTTCAGTCTAGGAGGCAATCATGGAAGCTACATCACGCGCCAGCTCACCGACAATCTCGGTAGCTTTGGCGCTTGGATTGTAGTACTTGTAGCCGCAGTACTCTATCTTATGTATCTCACGAGCGAAACGGTCAACGTCGTGCGCCGCATGCTTCGCCCACAGGATTACATAAAGGATAAATTAGCCAAACGCAAAGAGCACGAAGCTGATAGCGACTACGCGGTTGCGGACGAAGGATCTCTTTCCGATGAAGCTACGGAAGACTCCCATTCCGCTAGCAGTGACGATGACGATGAGGACGATGAAAATGCACCTTATTATTCAGATGAAGAACTTAAAGCTTCGTCTGAAAATGGTGATTCCAATGAGTCTGTGTCCATAGAGCTAGGCACCGAAGTCTCTTCTACCACTCCCACCATCGATTCAGGCAATATGGAAATCGTGGTGAGCCACAACGACGAAGCAGACTCTCCTGCTGCAGGCTCCACTGATACGAAGCTCGACATTACCACCCCCATCGTAGACGATAAAGCGAAAGGAAAAACCGTGGAGGAAGTACTCTCAATGGAGCCCTACGATCCGCGCAAGGATTTGGAATATTACAAGTTCCCCTCTATTCCCCTGCTGAAGCATTACGAAGACAATGGGCCAAATGTCGACATGGCTGAGCAGAATGCCAACAAAGACCGCATCATTACTGTGCTGCGCAACTTTGGTGTGGAAATCTCAAGTATTAAGGCCACTATCGGCCCCACTATTACCCTCTACGAAGTGACCCCAGCTCCTGGTGTGCGCATCAACAAGATTCGTAATCTTGAGGACGACATTGCCCTTTCGCTCTCTGCTCTAGGCATTCGTATTATCGCCCCCATCCCAGGCAAGGGCACCATCGGTATAGAGGTGCCCAATAAGAATCCGCGCATTGTCTCGATGGAGAGCATCATCAATACGCGTAAGTTCCAAGAATCCACCTTTGAGCTTCCCATAGCCCTTGGCAAGACCATCACCAACGAAGTGTTCATGGTCGACCTCGCCAAGATGCCCCATCTCCTTGTGGCTGGTGCCACTGGTCAGGGTAAGTCTGTCGGATTGAATGCCATCATCACTTCGTTGCTTTATAAGAAGCATCCAGCCGAACTCAAATTCGTCATGGTCGACCCGAAGAAGGTAGAATTTTCCATCTATGCTCCTATAGAGAAGCACTTCTTGGCCAAGATTCCCGATGATAATGAAGATCCCATCATTACCGATGTGACTAAAGTGGTACAGACGCTCAAAAGCCTTTGCCAACTTATGGACCACCGCTACGACCTCTTGAAAAAAGCCAAGGTGCGCAATATTAAGGAATACAATGCCAAGTTTAAGTCGCGCCAACTCTTGCCCAAGTATGGCCATGAGTTCATGCCCTATATCGTAGTGATTATTGATGAGTTTGGCGACCTTATCATGACAGCTGGCAAAGAAGTGGAACTCCCCATTGCTCGTATTGCCCAGTTGGCACGTGCTGTGGGAATCCACATGGTCATTGCCACGCAGCGTCCCACCACCAATATCATTACAGGTACAATCAAGGCCAACTTCCCTGCCCGTATGGCATTCAAGGTAATGTCGCAGATTGATAGTCGCACTATTCTTGATCAAGGAGGAGCCAACCAGTTGGTGGGTAAGGGTGATATGCTCTTCCTCTGTGGCAATACGCCCGTGCGTGTGCAGTGTGCCTTTGTCGATACGCCCGAAGTGGAAAAAATTAATGAATTTATCTCCGACCAGCAAGGCTATATTTCGGCCTTTGAACTTCCCGAACCTGAGATGGAAGAAGAAGGAAGTGGCAAGGGAGGTGATCTCTCGGGCGAGACTCTCGACCCCATGTTTGAGGAGGCTGCGCGTCTCATCGTAGTGCATCAGCAAGGTTCCACTTCGCTCATTCAGCGCAAGTTCTCCATTGGCTACAATCGTGCGGGTCGCTTGATGGACCAACTCGAACGTGCAGGCATCGTAGGACCCACACGTGGCTCGAAACCCCGTGAAGTGTTGATTAGCGACGAAACCTCTCTCGATGCAAAACTGATGGAACTTCATCGCTAGCCGATCCTTCGCTAACAACTTCAATAGACGAAATAACAGAAAAAGTGCACTTTATGATGTGCACTTTTTTTGTCATGGTGGGTGTGTGGTGTTGGTTAGCGGCGCATGGTCTGAAGTCTATGAACTGATGAATAGAACTTCTTGTGAAATGAGAGGCAAAAGCCCCCTCTGCAATAGATGTATATGCATCGTAAGAAAAGCGCATCATTCTTCTGCGTCAGAGGGTGTGTTCCCTCTTTGCCATCATCCTTAAAAAAGGAAGTGTTAGCCTTTTGAAATCTTCAGAGAGTGCACTCCCTGCTTAAAAGGAGTTAAACGGTACTGCTATTTATGGGCATATTCAGCAGTTTTCCCGAAAAAAAACTTTATATTTGCATTTACATATTGCAAATTCACTATCAATGAAGAACATAAAACGCATAATATCCACCCTCGCAGTAGCTTGTGCCGTAAGTTTCTCGGGGTTTGCTCAGACAGCGCGTCAGGTACTCGACAGAACGGCAGCTCAACTCAAAAATAGTGGCGGCATAGAAGCCACCTTTGAGGGTACACAGTTTAAAGGCACTCACGAAACAGGCTCTGCCAACGGAAAAATTCAGGTGCAAGGATCAAGGTTTAAGATTCAGTCGAGCGCCGTGACTATCTGGTTTGATGGTAAGACCCAGTGGACGCATATGAATGGAAGCGACGAGGTGAACGTGAGCAAGCCTTCTGTAGCAGAGTTGCAGCAGACCAATCCCTATACCTTTGTCAATCTTTACAAGCAAGGCTACAATCTTAGGCTTGCTCCCACCACCTATCATGGCAAAAGTTGTCACGAAGTAAGAATGGTGGCACAGAGTAAGAGCAATGCCTTGCAACTTGTCATTCTCGTAATAGACAAGCAGACGCATCTACCCGTCTCTATCCGTGTGAAAGACAATCATGGAGAGTGGACGCGTGTCCGCGTCGGCAGCATCCACACCCGTCGCCATTGGAGCGATGCCAACTTTAAGTTTGATACCAAGAAACATCCTGGTATTGAGGTAATAGACCTAAGATAGGTTTATGAGTTTATTAGTTTAATAAGTTTATAGACTTATCCTTCTTCACATTTACTCCCATCACATGAACAATTCAGACAATATCATACCTTGCCTCATCTTGGGCTCAGGCCCTGCAGGTTACACCGCAGCAATTTATGCCGGCCGTGCCGGACTCAACCCCGTGATCTACGAGGGACTGCAACCAGGCGGACAACTCACCATCACCACTGAAATAGAAAACTTTCCCGGATTTCCCGAAGGCATTGATGCTAACGAGCTGATGGATGGCATGCGCCAACAAGCCGAGCGCTTCGGTGCTGAGATACGTAGTGCAGCTGCCATTCGAGCTGACCTTTCACAGTCGCCCTATACGCTTTGGATGGACGACGATACCGAGGTGAAGTGTCATTCGCTCGTGATAGCCACAGGCGCTTCGGCCAAATATTTAGGGCTAGCTGATGAAAAGAAATATCAAGGTATGGGCGTGAGCGCTTGTGCCACGTGTGATGGTTTCTTCTATCGTAAAAAGACGGTGGCCGTCGTAGGTGGTGGCGACACTGCTTGCGAGGAAGCGTCCTATTTGGCTGGACTGGCTGCGAAGGTCTATCTCATCGTGCGCAAGCCATTCTTGCGTGCGTCCAAGGCAATGCAAGACCGTGTGCTCCAGAATCCTAAGATAGAAGTGCTCTTTGAAACCAACACCCTCGGCCTTTATGGCGAAGGCGGTGTGGAAGGTGCTCACGTAGTATATCGTAAGGGCGAATCCGACGAACGTCATTACGACTTGCCCATCGACGGCTTCTTCCTTGCCATCGGACATAAGCCCAATAGTGACTTGTTCAAGCCTTGGGTAAAGACCGATGAAGTGGGCTACATTCTCACCGAGGGCGATTCACCGCGCACGGGCATTCCTGGTGTGTTCGCCGCAGGCGACGTGGCCGATCCTCATTATCGCCAAGCTATCACTGCTGCTGCTAGCGGATGCAAAGCTGGCATTGAGGTGGAAAAATATTTGAAGAATAAGAAAGAGTTTTAAGTTTATAAGGAGTTTTAAGTTTTGAGGTTATAAGGTTATAAAGAAACCTTTCGCAGTTTAGAGACTAACTTTATAACCTCGTAACCTCAAAACTTAAAACTCCTATAACCTACTTTCTTCCACATTTTCATCATGGAACGTCATCCCCTTCGTCCTTTCTTGCCCGAGGGTGCTCGCATACTCATGTTAGGGAGTTTTCCCCCTCCCAAGAAACGTTGGTCGATGGATTTCTTCTATCCCAACATGCAGAACGATATGTGGCGTATCTTCGGTCTCATCTTCTTTGCCGACCGCGAGCACTTTGTTGATACCCTTCATAAGCGTTTCGACCAAGCGCGTCTTGAATCCTTTCTGTGTGAAAAAGGCATAGCCCTTTACGATACGGCATGCGTCGTGAATCGTTTGCAGGACAATGCCTCCGATAAGTTTTTAGAAGTGGTGGAGCATACTGATGTCGATGCCCTTCTTCGCAATCTGCCAGAATGCCATGCCATTGTCACCACAGGACAGAAAGCCACCGACACGCTGCGCGAGCATTTCCTTGTGAGCGAACCGCGTGTGGGCCATAGCGTATCGTTTGAGTTGGAAGGGCGTCCCATGCGGCTCTATCGTATGCCCAGCAGCAGCCGGGCTTATCCTCTCAAACTCGAGAAGAAAGCCGAGGCATATCGCTCCATGCTTGTGGCCGAAGGGATTATCGAAGCGGAGTAAATACACGTGTTGAGGGCGCGCATAGTGCACACACGGCGTGAGTGAATCAAAGTGCGTTGCAATACTCGCTAAAGCATTGTCCGCTATTCTTTCCTTTCCTTCTAAACATCATAGTATGCTCCGTGTTCTTTGCAATATTCGATGAGTCGATAAAATGTCTCGTCGGCGGTGAGCAACGGGGCGTTGCCTATGAGCATGAGCCGCTTGCGAGCACGCGTCATGGCCACATTGAGTTTGCGGTCGATGATGGATCCTGTGCGCTCGTCAATGTACTCATTGTTGGTGAGAAACGACAGTTGATATTTCTTTTTCGCAGTGAAGCTATATACGATGGTATCGCGCTGACTGCCTTGATAACGTTCCACGGTGTCGATGGTGATATCGTGGAGTTTTTTTATGCCTCGGCGGTCGATGGCCGCTCTCACAGTGGCGATCTGGTTGCGATAGGGCACGATGACGCCCACCGAAGTAGCCACATCAAAGTCATTGCCCAGCTTGCGGTAAGTGTGTTCCACAATGTCGGCTATCAGTTCAGCTTCCACCGTGTTCACCTTATCTGGCTCGTCGGGATGATTATTGGGCAGACATGAAAGAAAGGCCACGCGCCGCGTTTCTATTAAGTTGTCTATCCAGTTGTCGCTTTCCCCCTTTTGGGGCGTAGGCTCCGTTTGGTGAGGTAGGGGCACCGCATTGAGGCGTCCTTCGTAGAAAGCATGGTTGGGAAAGTCGGCAATTTCCTGGTGCATGCGTCCCTGGTGTGTGAGCATGTGACACACGCGTTCGTCGGTATGGTGGTTTCCATCGTAGCCATAGAGGTGGAGCAAACGCTCGAAGAGCGAGAGACGGCAATCGGTCAAGCCGATTTGTTGCAGCATGGGGTCGGCTACTCGGCTCTCGTCTTCGGCCTGTAACACGACAGCGGGAAGTTGCTTCTCATCGCCGATGAGTACAAAGCGCTTAATGGCCGCTTTGCCTTGGTAGCAGGCACTGAGCAATCCCACAATGTGGGGCTCGAGTATCTGCGAAGCTTCGTCGATAATGGCAAGGGAGAATTGGCGCATTTCGAGCAGACTGATGGATGAATTGAGTGCCGTAGTGGTGCCACAAAACACTCGTGTGTGGCGTATCAAGTGTTTCACCTGTTGCAATGTGTCATACTTCGATACGCGTTCCGAAAGCAGATATTTGCGGTAGCGCTCTTCGCAACTGAAGTCGCTTCCCAAGCGTACAAAGTCTATTCCCCCATCAAGTTCTACAAGTTTGCTGCAAATCTCGTCGACAGCTCGGTTGGTATACGAGAGCAGTAACACGGAAGTGCCTTCTTGGAGCAACTCCTCGTGCAAGATGTTGGTTAGTCCGAAGGATGTTTTTCCCGTTCCTGGAGGGCCAATTACGAGATATAAGTCGTCCGCTTGGCGGGCATGTAGCACCAAAGAGTTGAACTCCTCGTTGCCGTAATCGCCTTGGAGCGTGATGTTCGTGTTGAAGCGTGTGCGGCGTTGTCCGAGCAACAAGTCGCGACGTTCTTTAGGAGCAGAGAGAAATGCGTGCATGCCGCGATAGAGCGAACTATACGATGACTCCATAAAGTCGTGTTCCATGGCCCATACACAATGCTTAAAGTGTTGAAACACAAGCGGACTCGTCTGTGCATTGCGCAAGCGCACTCTGACATACTCTGGCTGAATATCCGTAATCGTACAGCGAAACACCATTGTGGCCGTAGCATCAGGAAGTTCACTTGAAACGTAAGGATAGAAGAATACGATATCCCCCACGCGAAAGTTCGACATGTCCGTGTTGTCCATTGCTCCGTGCTCTGCGAATATCAGCCGTGCCTCGGCCACTTTTCCCTCCTTCACTTCGGGTTCAAGCGTCATACCTTCGTAGATATTTCCTGCCTCGCGTTTATCGTCCAAGGGAGTGTTCCATACAGAGGCAAATCCCGAATTTTCTTTCGTCCGTGTGCCAATCTTTGAGAGCACTTGTTCGTTTGACAGAAATTGTAGGAAGCGGAAATAGTAAGCTTTCTCTAGTGCCGATGCTTCGCGGATGGGGCGCAGCGTTTGCTCTATCTGTGGACGGGTGAATCGTTGCCATAACGGACCTTGTGCGCCTGGATATAGCTTTTCGGGGGTGAGCGTTTCGAGCGCTCTCATGCCCCCGCGAGCATACCATTCTTCACACCAAGCCAATTGGTTACGCAGTTTGATGGCTTCGAAGAGTAGGCGTGGAGCGCTCGGGGTCTCTTGTAAACCGTCTTTATATCGAGAGTAGAGCAGAAAGGCTTGCATCTGCTCGTAGTGAAGATGGGCGTAGTCATAGTGAAGCAAAGCACGATAGAGCAAGGCTTGCACGTAATGAGACTCCTGCATTCCTGCATACTTATCTTGGGGCACTCCTGGCATATAGCGACACTTTCCCGACTTTTGCTCTATCACCATGCGATAGTTGAGTTCTAAGAAGTCCATACGTCCTTGCAGTCCAAGTGCGTCAGAGAAGAAAGAAGGTTCGAGCACAATCTCCTCTTCTTTCAATTCGTGGTTCATCTCCTTGGGCATGGTTTGGTGAAGCATGTGCTCAATGTGCTGCTTCTGCCGGCGAGCCTCTTCGTGGAAGTCGCGTCCAATCTCGTTCTCACACGCTACAAGGCCCAGTGCATTGTGGCGGAAAAAGTGGCGAATGCTCTCAGAGTAGGGCGTATCTGTGCGGTAGGCCACTTCATCAAGCATCTGGCTAGCAAAGTTACCTAGTAGCGTGTGCCGAGTAGACAAGCTAGGTTCAATGCGTTTCACCATTTGCGAAAAAGCCGTGTGTCCCACAGGGGTGAAGCAACTCGCGATTGTGGAGACATTGATTAGATAGTCGGGGGCATATATCAGCAATTCGGCCACCCAAGCTCCGCCTTGTTCACGTGGGCGAATCACGTTCATCGCCTCGCCCTCCACCATACATTGGCGCAGATATGTCCAGTCGCCTGGCACGTAAGCATTTTCCGCAGCATAGTTGATGCGCACATCCTCGTCGTTATCTTCGCGAGTAGCATAGATATAGGTATTGTCCCAGCGCACAATGGTGCATCTCACACAGTCGGGCACATCCTCTTTCTTGTGCCAAGCTTCCTCTTTCGCTTCTCGGAAATCGCCTGTGGGAAGCAACAGATTCAGAGCTTCAGGGGCTACCGCATCATAGATTGTTTCGATAAATCGTACCACGGCCTTGAGGTCGTATCCCCAAGTCTGTTCCAGCTTTTCCTCTTCTGTCACGTTGAGTGCCATCAATCGGTGGCGCAAATGGTTGAGAGCAAATGAAAGGCTGCGGTCGGTTTCTCTCACATGGTATTGCTTTAGCAGAAAGTCCATCTTAGCATACGTTCCACTGAGCTTCACGCTCACATCGCGTAGCTTTTGATTGATGGCCACGTTGATAACTTCGAGCAGTATGCCATAGCGCGTTTTTACTCGCCATTCGGGATTCACACGGAGCAGAACTTGAAATAGGTCTTGCGCCGTCTCAAGCAAAGAGGATGGTAGATTCATGGATAATCGTTAAATTTGCAGTGGTTCGATAGTTTCGGTTGTAAGAATGCAAGGCTATTTACTGAAGTTTCGGATTCAGCAAGGACGGGCTGAATCATCGTGCAAGGCGAATGCAATCAAGCTTGCTTGAATTGCTGAGCCGCAGCCGATGATGTCAATAAAAGCCCAATGGTGCACATAGCCCAGGGCAAGCGAAGCGACACCCTGGGGTTTCTTCATTTCGGATAGCGAAAATCTAAGCAAACCTTTACAAAGATACGTATCTCGCCTCAATTCACCTATTGATATATTAAGAAAAAATCCTCAGAATGAGCTTTACTTTTAAGCAGTTCCATATTGACGATAGCCGCTGTGCGATGAAAGTAGGCACCGACGGCGTGTTGCTAGGCGCTTGGGCCGACGTGAGCCAAGCTCGCCGTATACTCGATATTGGTTGCGGAAGCGGACTTCTCAGCCTCATGGCTGCACAGCGCCAACCCGCAGCCCATATTACGGCCATCGAACTCGATGCAGCTGCCGTGCTCGATGCACACGAGAATATTCGGCGTTCGCCCTTCTCCCATCGCATCAGCGTGGTGCAAGCCAATGTCGTAGAATGGGCAGTAAGCCCCGTTCAGCAGAGAAAGTTCGACTGCATCATCTCCAATCCACCTTATTATGAAGAAGACCTTCTTCCGCCCTCGCAACTCCGAGCACAGGCACGCCACACCGCTGGGGGTGGACTCACCTTTGCCGCCTTGTTGCGAAGCGTAAAGCTTCTTCTTCACGACGGCCAAGAACAGAATGGTAGGGCGACTTCCCCTTCCACCTTTTCCGTGATATTGCCATCACAAGCACAGTCTCATTTCTGCACGCTTGCTGCCCTACATGGTCTCATCTTAACGCGACGCACCGACATCGTAACGCGTCCCCATAAGCCTTGTAAACGTGTGTTGCTAGAGTTCAGCCTCTCCGCCCGTCCTCTTGTTCATAGCGTTCTCTCTCTCCTAGGCGATGGAAACTCACGCTCTGCGGAATACCAGGCATTATGTGCAGACTTTTACTTGTAATGTAGCAGACTTATGCATCTGCCGCTAGTGGGCTATCTGTTCGATGATGGTGATTTGTAGCTCTACCGCTGCCGTCCGGTAGCTCTACCACTGCCGTCCGGTAAAGCTACCGCTGCCGTCCGGCAGACAGTAAGATGATTTTCGGCAGACAGAAAGATGATGATTACGTGATGAAAAAAAGAAAATGTTGAAATGCTAAGTCGAGCAAAAGAAGGAAATTTCGCTCAATGGTGTTGACATGACTATTCCACTTTTGTTGTTTAGCTGAATATAGAATAGCGGCATACCTTCGTTGTGAAAGTATGCCGCTATTGAGTACGCTCGGTATGAGCATTGTCTAACGGGTGCAAGTCTTGAGCAAGCCCTAATAGGGGATTTCTTTTCTTCACCTATTTTCATCTCACCTTTATCTTCACCGTTTTCTCCATTCTATCTTCCGTGGTCGCCTTTACAATATAGAGCCCCGTAGACACTTGCTTATGCCATGTTGTGGCATTGATGCCAGAGGCCGAAGTAAGGAGCTTACCATCGATGGAGTAGATGCTTACAGAGGTAAGTTTGCTGCCCAGAGAACTTACCATGATAGTGCCACTCTGAGGCGAGAAGCAGCGTATGTGGCTATCGTTGCCACGGCTTGCGGTGTTGTAGATGGCGGTAGTGATATAATATCTGCCATGCTCGTTGGCAGCAATCTCTATGGCATGGTCGGCTGGGGTATAGGTGCCTGTTTTGGCGTCGAGAATATAGAGTGGGGTGTCGAGATATTTATTTGCCTCCAACTCCACAGTCACCATCTTATTTTCCTTTGCAATCACTCCAAAAGGCAATATTCCGATATTGGGCAATGCATTGAGCGCTGCAGCCTGAGTGCCAGCTATGGTGTAAACCTGCGGAATATCCTCCAGTTCGGTGTTGTTGAGCAGCTCTATATCCTCATCGTTGCAGAAGTCTTCGTTGGCATCATCCTTCACTATGACCTTGGCAGTAGCCATTTCTTTGCCACCCTCAATAACATGGATGTTCATCTTTGCTTTCGTCTCGGCTATTTTTCCTCCACCCGCCTTCCAGCGGTCTGTGGTCATGAGTAGGGTAAAAGTTGCATAGCTTATGCTTTCGTTTGCTTTAACCTTTACGAAGAAAGCCTGCATAGGCTCAATCAGCAAATCTTCTTTACGATTGTATGTACCTTCTTTAATGAGATACGCCTTAAGCACACCATCTTGAATAGTCCATACTTTTCGTTCAAATTTTGGGTTACCATTGAGGAAGCTATACATACTCAGCGTTGCTGTATACGGATTACCAACCATATAATAGCAGTTCTTGCTATGTGTGTTTGTGGTTAGTTGCTGTTTTATAGTTCCTAATTCATTCGCCGCAGTAACAGAAGCCACATTCAACTTATATATATCCGTTCTATCCACCGGAACCTCCTTGATAAATGTGCCATCTGAATTGAGTGGATTGTTATCAACATCAGTATAGAAATATTCTTTATCCTCCTTTGGTAAACGGAAAAGCCACGTTGGTGTTACATTTTTATAATCGTCACCTGCCTTAATGGCAAATCCTCTGCCATCGGCATACTTCTCGTCCAGCTTGTTGAACACATGACTCCAATATAGCGACTCTATATTCATTGCGCCATCTGTTATAGTATCAATGCGATTATAACCATTAAAATAGTCATCTGCATTGTAGCCCGTTATACCATCGATTACCTGTTCGCCGTTGCTGTCCCAATTGCGCTGGTATACTGGTGCTTCCACACGGTTGTTATTTGTAAGGGCAGCAAACTTCATGCATGTGAAAGCTTCCTTGTTTTCTCTACCACGCGACCCATACGGAGGATCATCTTTAACTGGCACAAAGAAGTCGCCTGCATACGTATCCTTCAAAGGTGATGAAATGATATTCCATTTATTTTGAGTCATCTCCTTTTCTACGTAAGCCTTATTATACACAAGGTAAGCTTCATTGAGTAATTCAGCTTGTGGCTTGAAGTATATTTCATCACAAATATTGCCCTTGAACGTTTCACAAGTAAACCAACCTTCGCCTGTGTCTGAATGGTCGTTTGTGTTATAGTTCCATGTTGTTAGCATATCGTAAGCAATAGCCGCTGTAGCCTCCTCGCCCTTATTGTTTGTAAGCTTAAGGGCGATGTTGTTTCCTTCGCGGTATACGATATTGCCGAGTGCGGGATACACCTTGCCCGTTTGATCAGGTATAGTAACCTTAGAGAATTTCATTGGTGTATATGCCTGATTACTGTTTAGCTTGTCGTAAATTCCTGTACCATAGTCAGTATAGTCAGTTTTATACAATTCAGCCGCAGTAGACCGTTTCCAGTTTAGGTCGTTGTTCCAGTTGGCATTAAGTTTGTTGGCAAGTGTAGAATTCCACGTCAGATATTCTGGCACCACCTTGAATGTGATGAAAACTTCTCCTGGACACGACATGGTAGACCCCACGACATCTTGTTCGTACGAGAAGTTTAGCTCATACCAGTAGCCTTCGTGTAGAATATCCAAAGCATTGTCGTTGTCGAAGAGTAAACTTATATAGCCTTTACCTCCTGTCAGCGAAGTTCCCTCAAGAGTTGTTTCCTTTAGTTTGCCTACAATCTGCTTTGTAGTAGAACCAACGTTAAATGTTGGATCGTTTGAATTGGCAACAAACACATTTGAGCCATTCTGAAACTTAATCTTAGCAGCATCTTCAAGGTTTGCTACAGGCAATCTCAGTTCCTTTCCTGCTGCCAACATAGCCTTTATTTGTGGCAAGCCTATACGCACGCTGCGGTCGTCTGTAGGGTAAGCAACACTTGCATCACCCATAGTAAGTTTCGGACCGTCTTTGACTATACGCAGAGTAAAGTACATAGGGTCGGAGCAGATTTCGTATTTTACTGTACCCTCTGTAAATGTTGTTGTTACAGGGATTGCAGCCACCTTGTATACCCCAGTCTTTTCTGAGTTATACTGATAGTCGTCAAGATTGTTGCTTGCCGAAAGCAGTAATTGTCCGTTGTCCACATACTTTTTCAATAGTGCATAGCCTGTTGGATTTATGTTTTTATATCCCGCATCAAGACCTTTCACTTCGGTATACTCAGCTCTGTCGCGATATTTAGCCAGCGTTTCTTGCAAGTTGGGGATGGAGGCAAAATTGTTCTCCTTGTCTGGCTCGCTGAAGAACCAGTCTAATTTAACCTTATGCAATGTAATTGTACCACCATTCACTACGTCGGTAGTCACCAACTTTCCGCTAATGTTAACGTTAGGCTTATTAGATCCATCGCACGACACACGTACCGTTGATACGGTATTTCCGGTAGCGTCCGAAACAGTAAACTTTTGCTGTACAAACTCAAAGTCCTCACTATACGAAGAGCAAGCATCAGTAGGTTTACCCCATTCACTAGGCTTGTCAGGGTCGTCTTCGTTAGGAATAGCTACCGAAATGTAATATTTCGTACCAAAAGCCAAGTTGAAATGGCGATAGGCAAGCAACAGCAGTATATTCCCGTCCACGTCCTTTGTAAACATTGGCGAATTGGTGCTGCCTCCTGCTGCATAGCTTGGCAGCATCTTGCTTGCGTTGTATTCAGCAGGCACTTCTGCCACACCATATTCATCAGCTTTTCCGTCGCCATCATAGTCGATACCTGTAATAGGATTGCCCTCCAAGTCGCATATACGGTAAAACAACTTTGAAGCCACCCCCACACCTACAACAGCCTGTATGTTCTCGTAGTGAGAGGCTATCATTAGCTTAACGTCATCGGTATTGCCCGAACCTTTGAGCTGATTTGGACACACCGCTTTGTTCTGTATCACGTCTATCTTGGCATGCTGTATATATAGTCGCAAGTCGTCAATAGCATAGTCGGCACCATTGGTGTTGTCGCACATATTGTCCACCACAATACGGAAGTCGGAATAGTTTTCCACTCCTGCCTTCTTTCGTATCACCAGTCGGCTATACACCTGGAACCACTTGCCCCGCTGTCTGCCGCCTGCAGTATTGTTGGCAAGGTCGCCCGAGCTAAACGATGAAAGCAATCGTTGATAGGTTACCTTGCCCTGCTCGTCCTTTATGACTCCATATAGTCTGAACATCAACTGAGGTTGTGTATTTCCAGACGTAAAGTCTGCCACTGCTCCTGCGAAGATAAGACGCGCTCCCGAACACAAGTCGGCCTTGAAGTCGATAGTTGCAATCTGTCGGCTCTCATCCGAAGCATCTACATACAAGAAGTATCCATACTGCTTGCCACCCGTAAGTTCATAGGTACGGTCATAAAGTACTTCAGAAGCCCACCATTGGTACATCTTTTTTCCACCAGCAGTCTCTTGGCTTGCGTCCGACACACCCGGCACGTTCGCACTCTTGTACAATCCATATTCGCCGTGTATAACACCATAACCATCAGGCCAACTTAGGTCGCGCAGTTGTGGATAAGCGTAACAATACGCACGTTTGTCCCATTGTGAAGACAGCGTAGAGATGTTGTTAGCTGCTGTAGGTGCGTCCAATGTCAGCGTATTATTGTCATCGTCAAACGATATAGGCTTTGTAGCTTGCTGATAGTGGGTGTTGAGGTAGTCATAAGTGCGGTCGTTATCGCCATCAGCTAAAATCTGCTCACGCGTCTTTGGATAAGTATTATTATACAATATCTCGTAATTGGCTATCGGAGCCATGTCGTTGCCATTCTTGGCATAGCACACAATATACACCACATCTCCAAAAGTAATGGTTGGTTCTGAAGTTTTCTTTCCGTCCAATGTCAACCACCCATTACCATTTGTCATAATGGTATTCATGCTTGTAGCCGACCATATCTGATAACCCTCATTAGCATCTCTTGCCAGAATGGTATATTTAGTCTTGGTCTTATCATAAGCACGCCATTGATAACGTGTAGCCTGCACCATTTTGGTCTTATCAAAGTCGGCACGTCTTATCAGATGTGCATCATCTGCTGCATATACGTGATGATTGGTTTCCTTAAGGGGATAAAAATAGTAGTTGCTTGGCAACATATTTACACGTATTGCCATTGAGGAATTCGCGTCTTTAGCACCAAATAATATTTGGCGGTTGTCCTCAATCGTCAAGTCGGAGTTAGCCGCACGCTTGTCTGTCGGAAACGCATTGACGATATTCTCTGCTATACTCTTTGCAGACCTTATGTGGAAGATATATCGTATTTGCAGTGTAGACTCACGCTGGAAATATCGTTCCTTGTTGAAGTAGCTACCAGCCTCAAAGGGGTCAAAGTCGATATATTTACTCACATCACATGCTATTTCCTCTCCTTCCCAATTAGCGTTTGCCGCCTCGGTTGGTGCAGTATACTTTACACCCTGTCTTATTCTACTCGGTCCATACTTTTCACCACTTAGATACTTTTTCCAAGCAAACAGACCACGCACATTGTTAGCAGCATCGCTTACCTCTTCCAAATAGCTGTAATAGCTGTTGTATCTTGAGAGCCTGCTGCTTTTCATGTCTGTCTTATAGTCGTACCATCTGATGTAGCCCTTTGGCTCGTTTGAGCGATTCTGCCGTGCACCGTCCGTTGTATATCCTTCAAACGGCAATAGCAAGTCTACAGCCTTTCCCGGCTCTACATAATAGGTATATTCATACTCATGCACCTGCTGCATCATCTGTCCATAAGGATTGGCCAGAAGCGGTCTGCCAGTCACGCCCTCCCAATGTTTGAACACACTCTGTTGTGCATGAATGGTGGTGGTAGCACAGCATGCCAACACCAGAAAGCATAAATAGATGTATTTGTATTTGTTCATAATACACTACTCTTTTATAATTTCCACTTTATACGGAATGTCATACCCTAACTGATTGATACCTATCAGCACCTTGTGTATGGCATATCCATTGCGGTTGCCAATTACGCCCTCTATGGTGTGTCGCGATGGCACTGGTGTGGGCATACGGTCGTATATACACACCCCATCGCCGTCGGGTTGCAACGTCAATGTCTGCCAACCGGCAAACACCCACCCGTCGGCTGCATCGACACCAGGTTTGAGTTCTACACCATCGCTTATGCGCACTACATAGGGTATGAGATGGAACTCGCCGTAACTCTTAAATCTTACGGTAAGCATCTCGTCGTTCTGCTCAACAGTAGGCAGCACGCCAATGGGAGTAAACTGCTCTACCTTGAATCTTACACGATAGTCGTTTAGCTTTATTGGTATCTCAAGATAGTCGTTACGCGATATTGTGTTCCAGTTTGACAATGCACCACGATGGTTCATTGTGGCATGGTCGGTCTTAACGCTCACTACAAAGTAGTTTGGCATTCGAGCTATCGACTCATTGACGTAGAAACTTATTATCGTCGGTGTCGTAGTATTGGCCTTTACCACCACTTCAGGGTTGAGATTTATAGTAAACATCTCTTTCGCTGCCGAAGCATTGATATGTGGTTCAACAGCTGTGCCATTGTCCTTGCCGGGCAGCAGATACAGATTGTTGGCCTCGTTCTTGGTAATATCTGTAAGCGCCACTTTCTTTAGCGTGATGTCGTTTGGTGTGTCGTTGGTAATCTTCAGCTTCACCTTAGCTACCATTCTTATCACTTCGAGATCGACATCCGAAGTATTCTTCTTTATCTCTATGGTCTGCTTGTTGCTCATAGGTATGCCGTCAGGAAAGTCGGCTGCCGTAAGCACATTGCCATTTACGGTATATAGCTTATTGTCGAAGTCGGCAGGGAGCGGCGTATTAGATGTAGAATAGTCGATATTCGGGTCGAGCCCCACAGCCTCAGGTTTAATATTAGCGAAAGAATAGAATGTAGTTTCGCCTGGTTCTATCTTTGCCGTAAGCGTGCCCACCCAGCTCTTCTCCTCAGCATAATCTTCGCTAACAAGCAGATGTTTGATGATACCATGCTGTACAACGATGGTGAAGCAGTTGTTCATCATCTCGCCTTTTTCGGCATTGGCGTCGGTCCATTCCAGCGAACCGCTACTACGTGATGCAACGCTTCCTGCTGGGGTTGAAATATTTATGCGCACAGTTACAGGCTTGCTATCAATTGTTGGCTCGGTAGTAGGGTCTGACGAGCAACAACATAGAGCAAGTGATGCAATGAGCGAGACTATCAAAAGCGATATTTTCTTCATTTATGTATATATTATGTCACTTTTAGTGGTACGGTACTGATTTACCTATTAACCCGTTAACTTGTCAACTTGTTTACTAATTCCGCCAACGCGTTTACATTATTATTTCTTCGTCGTATTCTCGCTTGTTCCATCTTCTTACGTGCAGGTTTACGATGAGCTTTCCGCCCTCTTTGTAAACCATGAATGTATAGAAGTGGTTGCGCTGTATATCGTACGGCGTGCCTGTAGGTTCTCCGGCTGTGTCGTAGTTGCGAAAATACAGGGTATATGTACCTTCGTGTTTGCCGTTTCTGTTCAGGTTAATTGTTATAGTAGCAGGTGTAGCACCACTACTGGTATTGTCGTATTCAGTTATGTATGTTGCTCTCTCCTCCAATAAGTCAATACTTGCCTCCCTGCTGTCACACACATGCAGCGAATTATTGAAGCGTATATCCTGCGTCCTGTCAACCAGCTTATAGTTGTTGGGCAGACAGTAGCCTTGGGTGTTATAGTTGTTGATGTGCATGCTGCCTATAGAGTAACCGTACGACGGCATATCCGAGCGCATACCAACTCTCACTTTAGCCATAGCTCTGAGCAAATATATTTGCTCTTTCAATTCTGTTTGTGTGCCGAGGCTTAGTTCAGGCAGCGAAGCCACGCCCCACATGGGTATATATTTTCGTATGCCCGTATCAAGGTTGTATTTCAAGTCGGGTAGTGAAATGGTGCTAAGTTTTGAAGCATTGCAGTTAGCCACAATCATTATCTTCTTAGCCTTTGCAATATTGTCTTTAGCATTATTCCACACTCCAGTTATGGCATATTTATTGCCCGAAGGGTCGCTCATAGGTATAACCTTTATCGTCTCCACATCTCCGATGATGTTGCCCCCTTTGTCGCAGATGGCTATATACAAGTCGTCGGGGTTAATCATATTTTCCTTTTCAATGCCGGGCAGCGGATGATCGTAGTCGTCCCATCCCTCGTTGGCGGCACGAGTTGTCCTAACATCAGCCACCGCCAGTGTAAAGGCTACACGTACATCGTTCATAGCGATAGCGTCTTCTGCGTTGCTATCTGAACAAGCTGCCATTGCCATGCATAGCATTATGCCGACAACCGCTATAAGGGTAATATGTTTAATATGATATAGCATCAAGAATTACACTGTTATTTAGAATAATAAAGTATCACTCGTTGGTGGAATTTTAGGTTAACGGGTTAACTTGTCAACTTGTCAACTTGTTTACTAATTCTGCCAACGCGTAAAGTATCGTATTCTATATCTTTATTGAAGTTTCGGATTTAACAAGGGCGGGCTGAAAGCCCAATGGAGCACCCAGCCCAGGGCAAGCGAAGCGACACCCTGGGGCTTGCATAGTAGAGTCTCCGCGCCCTGTAAGGGCAAAAGCTTTAACCCTTTATGTTATTATTCTTACTTGACAGCTGATATAGCGGTCTTTAAGTGGAACATCGTATGTATATTTTTCAACACCTGTGCCATGTCTTAAAGCTTTTGCCCTTACAGGGCGCGACTGCTCCAACACGCGATACCCAGGGTGTCGCTACGCTTGCCCTGGGCTATGGGCAGCATTGGGCTTTCAGCCCGCCCTTGCTGAATCCGAAACTTGAGTATCTTTATTTTTCATTCTCTACATTTCAGTATTTTGCAACACCACACGCCAAGAGTTTATATATATATTGGCGTTTAGCCAATTTAAGCGGTCGTCTACAAAGAAGATAAAGTTATAGTCGTCCTGTCGGTCTAAGTATTCTTGGTCAGTCATCGTCTTGTTGTAGTTCCCTTTCACAAGCAATGCGTAGTCGATGAGAGGTATGTTGAACACCATTTTCCCGTTGTTTGTATTATAAACCTTAAGTCGTGGGTGTTTTGTAGCAAACAGTCTGTTTACGGTCATCTCAGCCACTACTGCCGACACCTGTGTATCGTTCTCGTTCATGGCTCTAACGCTACCGTCGTATTGCGCCCATGGGCGATAAGTTATCGAGTCGTCCATTACAGGTGTGTTGTCGTAGGTAAGCCAGCCGTTATCGTCGTCTATCTTGAAGTCAAAGTCGCTGGCTTTTAGTTTTTTGCCAGATGTATTTTGTATCACCACTTTGACGTTGTTTGTATTCTTAGTTAGTGGCACCATCACGGTTTTTGTTCCATAGTCTTCCATACGCAAGTCTACATTTTTAGAGTATCCGTGGTATAGGGCTGTCAGGTCGTGCTGTATGTCTCTGGTTGTTCTATTGATCTTACAATCGAGTTTAGCGATATCGTTTGTTGCATCTCCGCTTGTTGTGTATATGTATGAGTTTGGCTGTCGTTCTTCGCCTTCAGCCCATACATGCAGGGTGTATATGCCTGGCTTTATATCGAGTTTCATATAGCCTCCAGCGGCAGCTATATCGCTCACGTTCTCAGTCTTATTGAATACCAGGTCGCCATTTGGATTATAGGCATGCAGGGTCACCGTCTTCACTGGTGAGTTGAAGATGTCTATAAAATCCATGTTCATATCGTAGCAGAACCTTACTCCCAAGTCTTTTTTACATCCGTCCATGTCCTCGTGCATCATAGAGCAAGAAGATATGGCTAATGACAATATAAGAGCGAGTGTTATCTTGTTTGTAGTGTTCAAGATAGACCTTAAGTATCTCATATAAGCAGAATGTAATGTATGTACTATTATTTTTTGATATCTTATGTTATAGTTGGTACGGCACTAAGCCGTACCAACTATGTGTATATAGAGAGATATTATGCTTAGTCACCAAGATTTGCGCTTTGCGTTACCACGCGCCACTGCAGTACCTGAACGCGTGCTGCAAGGTAGGTGTCTTTGTATGAAGGCACAACTGGCTCAACAACCTGATTAGGGTCGTATACAGGTGTACCAAAGCCTTTGATACCTGTCAAGGTAATCTTGTAGAAGTGGTTGCGTACAATACCATATTCGCCAAGTGTGCTTTTGCCATGTCCGTCCTTACTTCCAAGGTGCTTGATTGGAACATAATAGTATGCTCTACCATCCTTGCGTACTTCAGCCTTAGATGCCTCAATAGCTGCCAATACTGTAGACTTTTCAACCTCTGTGAAACCAGATGAGGTACCTGATGTCTTGGTGTAATACTTCTTATTACCTGTAGCGTCGGCTGCCAATGTTGGAGTTACTTGATATTTAGGCATATCACCCTCAGGATTTTTAAAGTCGATATCATCTTCTGAAAGCTGGTTATATGTTGTGCCATCAGTACATGTGTAATACTGCGAGAATGTCAATGCCACCTGCTTCTTCAGATTGTCAATACCAAGAATAGGCACACCATTATATCTACAAATATCAGCTTTTTTCCAGTTGCCGTCAGTGTCCTTGTATTTTAGTGTGGCTGCAACAGCCAACTTTGTCAGAGTATTGTTTTTCAAATCAGATACTGGAGCTGTAGGAGTGTTAGGCAATGTGTACAATACGTCTTTCATATTTGCCTTCAATTCGTTGTACTTATGATTAACAGGTGGGTTTCCTCCACTACCAGCATCAAATGCTACAGATCTTTCCCAGAAACAACGGTGATAGTCGGCTGTTGTCCAAGGACTAAAACCTAAATCTCCGTCGTTCCATGCCTTATTTACCTGCTTTTCTACCTCAGCCTTGCCATTCTCATTTGCTAAGCCCCAGCCTTCGATAACAGCATAAACGTCATGGTCACCGAATTTACCAACAGGAGCAGTTGTACCATATTTGTCAGCATCCCATTTTGTTCCATCGCCTTTCTCAAAGGCAGAAGCGTCAACATCAGCTGTTACCTTAGCCACAACACGCTCTACATAGAGGTCTACTGGTTTTTTCTTGGCATCATCTGGCGAAGTTGTTACATGACCTGCAACGAGCGATGCACAAACATCTTCACCTGCATTTACATATACAGAGTTGCTCATTACAAAATCGGATATTGTACCTGTAGACGCATCTTTTTTGTAGAATGTCTTACCTACTGCAGAGCTACGAAGTTCGCTCAATCTCATAACTCCACCATTTTTGAGAGTTGCAGACTCAACAGTCTCTGGATTAACAACTGCTACAATAGCAGCAGGAGCAGCTGCCTGTATACCATTGATTACGAGCACGGTTTGCGTAATCTTCTCTGTCTGTGATGGTGTGCCAGAAGATGAGGTGTCGTCAGAAGGTGAAGCCTCAAGCCAGTTTAAAGGATCACCACCCGTTACGCCCGTAACATTAGGATCCTTAATAAGATAAGGCGAACCATCACCGTTGAAGAAGTAGAAGCGCACCTTTTTGATAGTGCTTTCATCCGTAGTTCCATTCTCATAGTCATCATCAGTAGCACGTGTTGTAGGAGTAGCTCCTACATAGGCTGGAACTGGCGAAATAATGTTGTTTTTTTTCGTAGCACGTGTTGTAGGAGTAGCTCCCACATTCACAATGTTCACAGCGAGATACTGCGGATCACTACTAGGTTTTGTGCCGTTACCAATCTCTTCTTTGTCTGAAGCACATGCGGTCATCATCAATGCCACACATGCAAAAGGGAATAATTTAGAAATCTTCATAACAGGAAATTAAGTTGTTATTAATAATGTTGCTATTTACTTTCCGCATTTAATAATCTCTTCATATATTTTCCGTGCCGCCTCTGCCTCAGGGCTGTTGCCAGCCTTGTCGAGATATGGCTTGGCACTCTCTGCGTCGCCAGCATTCAAACGCGTGCAAGCGGCATTAAGGTTGGCAGTAGGGTCGTTAGGAAACATGCGCACTGCAATTTCCATCACCTCGTTAAACTCCTTCGAGCCAGGCTCGTAAGTTTGTGCCACCATAAACATCTCGTTTTGCGATAGCAGCTGCGGACGAGTTGTTATCAGTTTCTTTGCCTCTTCCACATTGAATGGACGAATCTTGTATTTTATGTGATAGTCAGAGCGGCGCAATGCAGGATAGTATGTTGCATGCAAGAACTTGTATTCCTCGGTATATTCAGCCTTTATCCGTGCCTCGCGTTCGTCTTCCTTCAGCGATGTGTCGTTGGCAATGCTGAGTATCTGCTGCTTGTGCTCCATGTTGCTTTCGGCAATATATTTGCACAGCCCCTCCCAGTCTTCGGCGGTATGCGAAACTGTGAATATCTCTTTATCGAGTTTCACCATGCGCTGCACATATTCCGTCAGCGTTTTCGCACGTGCTTGCGCCAAATAGTTGTTGCTCTCGTATCTTCCTTCAGGCGATGCAAAGCCATGAATATTGATGCCCACCACGGTGATATTCTTGTCAGCCTTCAGCGCCTCGATGGTTCTCACTATGCTGTCCAGCTGTTCGGGGTTTCTGCGATATAGTGGATTCAGTTCTGTGCGGTTCACGGGGAAATCAATGTATGCCGTTTTGCTCAGCTCCTGAATTTTCTCTGCCACCACCTTTGGTTGCACATACATTGCCGTAGGTCGTCGATATTCAGCCAGCTCATAGTGCTTGTTGCCAATGTTGTCGCCACATCCGCAAAGGTCTTCGCTTATGTTCACCCTGTAGTTGGCCAACCTTTTGTCGTAGCTCATCGATTGCAGATATTCTATCTGTTGCGGCTTGCCGTTTTCTCTCCTCACCACATACGCCTCGTCGTTTTTCTCCTTTCGCCCGTTGCGTTGCTGCATTATGTGCTGTCGTTTGCCGTTTATCACCATCTTTGGCATCACCACCTCGCCGTCATCGGTTGCTATGGTAGGAGTGAGCACAAACTGGTTGTTGGCACCCATTTTCAGTTTGTCCAGGTTCACAGTCATGGCAAGAGTCACCTTTTTGCCCATGCTCTTAACCCTCACATTCTCTATCGTTATACTTTCGTTGGCTATATGCACACGCTTGCAGCCTTGCCCATAGCATGGAGCTACGGCAAGGGTAAGTAGCGGCAATATGAATCGAATGTTGTGTTTCATATCTTTGCTCTTATATATATAGGGGGTATTCTCTGTATTAGTCTACTGAAGTTCTGGATTTAGCAAGCGCGGGCTGAAAGCCCAATGTAGCACCCAGCCCAGGGCAAGCGAAGCGACACCCTGGGGTTTCCGCATAGTAGAGTCTCCGCGCCCTGTAAGGGCAAAAGCATTAACCCTTTATGTTGTTATTCTTGCTTGATAGTTAATTTAGCGGTTCTAAAGTGGAACACCGTATGTAGATTTTGTTCAATACCTGCGCCATGCCTTAAAGCTTTTGCCCTTACAGGGCGTGACTGTTCCTACACGCGATACCCAGGGTGCCGCTTCGCTTGCCCTGGGCTATGTGCTACATTGGGCTTTCAGCCCGCCCTTGCTAAATCCGAAACTTGAGTTAGTTTATCACATATATCAATGATATAGCGGCTTTGGTACGGCCAAAATAGTTCTTGTGGCTACTCTTTAATTTCTTGCCACAAGTTCCGCATTTCATCTCGTCATATTTGATATAATCATATCCCACGCCCAGCGAAGCTTCAAGGTTCAAATGGCGAGATATTGGCCATTGGTAGCCACACGAAATGCCACCGCCTGCATACCAACCCTCGTAGCGATGGTTCTTCAGGTTAGGTAGCAAATCCAATGGCAAGTCTACACCTCCCATATTAAATTCGCCACCCATCACATGGGGGCCAACAAACCAACCATTGAAACTCTGGCAAAACCAATGTCTATACTCAGCCATTGTGCTCCAATGTCTGAGCTTAGAGTGGTCGCCACCAGATTGCTCCCATGGATTTAGTCCATAAAACAGTTGTGCGGTATGCTTGTTGTTCAACGATAATTCTACACCGATATTTGGCGTGGTGGTTGCCCAATAAAGCACGTTAGTTTTTATAGCTACAGTTTGAGCATATAGTAGGGTATTCGTCAATGACAAGAAGGCACCTAGTAATAGTTTAGTCATTTTCATAAGATATCTGTTTTATACAGCAGCTGTGTTCTGCTTTATATCAGTTCTACTTAAAGTTTGGGCCTTTCCCCGTTTTTTTGAGGGTGGGGTATTTAGTTCTTTCTCTAATTTCTTTAGTTCTTACTGAGTGTTTTTTGCGGTTCTTTGTTATTATGCCTTTGGGCATGTGTTTGAAATGTTATATAAGTTGGTGCAAAGATAACATTTTTTATCGGGGGGGGTAATTTGCTTTATAAAAAATTTTCTTAATACTGCTGTTTTTCGGCACTCTATATAAAAGAGATAAGTCGAACTAGGGAACATTCAAGTATGCTTGACGCGTTGGCGGAATAAGTAAACAAGTTGACAAGTTAACGGGTTAACAGGTAAGTTTGCCAAACTTTTTAACCCAACTTTCACACCCCTAATATTGCATCTCTTGCTGTCATGGGCAAATCCAATCATTAGAGATTAACTTTGTGTCCTACAAATTTGTATTTTCTTAAAGGGCGCATGTTTGAACTTTATCGCATCATAGATTTCTTTCGCAGATTTGCTTGGACGACTACATTGTCTAAAAACAATGGCTTTTCCTAAAACATTCGTAGCATTTGTGGTTACTAGCTTTTGAGTAGACATACGTCTGGTAATTTCTGTCCAATAACATTTTATGTTTGATTGTTTTAGCCCGTACCTTATGGTGTTGACTAACCAATAGGCCAATAAGCCAAAGAACAGATGTGCATCACTACTTTCATCTTTCTGATGGTATATGGGACGCAGATTGAGATCATTCTTTAATTGACGATTGGTACATTCTATTTCCCTAATAAGGTTATAGTAGTCCCATATTGGTTGAAGAAGGACGAAGATGATAATAGACCATTTTGACTTTATCATTCAGCTGGATAAATGCGAAGGACGAAAGAGAGAAAGTTCCTCCCTTTTAAGCACACACCACACCTATATAAATACACGCGCGCGCGAGGCAAAATTACCTCGTTATACGTTCAAAATCAGTCTATCCTATCGGTCTTTATCCATAGAGTCTAACGGTCTTCATCGTTAGCACCTATCGGTCTTCATCGTTAGCACCTATCGGTCTTCATCGTTAGAGTACTAAGATTTAGATCGTAGAAACAGCTTAATCTTCATCGTCAAAACAACCTTCCGGAAGGCCTAAATAATCCACGATGAGGCGAGTTTCACGAATCGTAAGATTTTGTCTTTTGTCGAACGAAGAGCAGCGGGTCAGCTGTTCGTAAAGCTCTGTGCATCGCTTAATTATTCCCGTCATTCGTCTTACCTTTTTCTTGCATCCGTGCCCAATACTCTTCAGCTTTAACACGTTCCGTATCATTCAGGTTTTCCATTTCTTTTAATATATAAAACCCACAACTCCATAAAGAAGCAAAGTGTATGAAAACAGATAGGTTTCAGTTTACTTTGCTTTTTTATGGAGTTGTGGATTTAAGGAGCTACTTTGTAATGCTACACCGCAATCATAAAGTAATCATTTCCCTTTCGCAATGAAATACTTGCTATGAGGACTGCTGAAATAGAGTCCGCAGACAGAACTTTGGGGATACATAGCGCCATTCTCTGTGAGGCGGATACCAAGTTCTGAGAGTTGGAGCAAGGAGGTGATGGGGAAGATGAGTTGATTGTCGGGCAAGGAAGGATAGCCCACGGCAGGACGTATGCCTTGGTAGGCAGCACGTGCAAGGTCGTGGAGTGAAAACTGCTCGTCGGGAGCATATCCCCACAACTGCCGGCGCACTTCTTGGTGGAGCCATTCGCTTGTGGCTTCGGCCAAGCGGTCGCCTACGCTTTGGAAGAGTAAGGCACGATAGTCGTCGGAAGTCTGCTTCAAGACTTCCAATTCTTCCATGAACGAGGGCGAAACGGTGAGGGCAAACACGCCCACATAATCTTCGAAAGGAGCGGGAGCTACGAAGTCGCAAAGCGAAAGGCAAGGCTCTCCTTGCGCTGCAGGGCGTTGCTGACGCGGAGTGGGAATTACGAGGTCGGAACAGGTGCATCCTCTTTCGTGGTGGCGGTGAATGGTGATAGAACTATCTGTGCCATTGGCTCGATAGAATGCTACTTCTGCTTGCATGGAATGGCGTGTTTGCAATTCGTCGAGCAAAAGTTCCGCATCGCGCTTTACTGCTTCTGCAGCATCGGTGCCGCGCTTTACTTTCCAAAGGTTGAAGAAGTATATCCAGTTGATATATGGCCTCACATCGGCAATTGAGATGGGAGCAATCTTGCGCATCCCAAGGTAGGAAGGGCGGGGAAGAACTTCCTTACTCCAGTCTACTTTGAGACGTTGCTCAAGGGGAGAGCGCTCTTGCTGCGTGGAAGCTGATGCCGCAGCTTGTGCAGCCTTTTTTGCTTCGTGTTCGGCCACGAGCTGAGCTTGCCGCTTGCGGTTGGCCTCAATGATTGTTTCGCACTCACTGCTCATGAGCTGCATGGCTAGTACGGCATTGACAGAAGCGTCTTTCACGTAGAATACGGGGCCATGGTAGAGCGGTGCAATCTTCAAGGCTGTATGCAGTTCGGAGGTAGTGGCACCTCCGATAAATAGCGGAATGTCTATGCCAGCTTTTGCAAGGGCTTCTGCAGTATGGCACATCTCGTCGAGCGATGGCGTGATAAGTCCGCTCAAGGCGATGAAGTCTACGTGGCGTTGCTGTGCATTGTGTACAATTTCTTCGGCAGGCACCATGACACCGAGGTCGATGATGTCGAAATTGTTGCACGCCATAACTACGGCCACGATGTTCTTACCAATGTCGTGTACGTCGCCCTTTACCGTAGCCACCATATATAGTCCATTGCTCTGTGCACCTTCCTGTTTGCTTTGTTCGATATAAGGTTGCAGAAAAGCCACGGCCTTCTTCATTGTGCGGGCCGACTTTACCACTTGTGGTAGGAACATTTTGCCTTCGCCGAAGAGGTCGCCCACAATCTGCATGCCCTTCATTAGCGGCCCTTCGATGATTTGAGCTGGAGCAGAATAGATATTGAGTGCCTCTGTGAGGTCTTCGTTGAGAAACTCATCGTCTCCTGTACGGAGCGATGTGACGAGGCGGTCTTCGAGTGGTAATGTATGGCGGTCGACGGTGGGAGCGTTGGCTCCCTTTGTAGCTAATGCATCCTTTTGTTCAAGCAACTTTTGAGCAGCTTCGGTGAGTCGCTCGGAGGCATCGTCGCGGCGATAGAGTACCACGTCTTCGATGCGTTCAAGTAGGTCGGCGGGGATGTCTTGATACATCACCTTCGAAGCAGGATTGACAATCCCCATGTCCATGCCTTGCTGCATGCCATGATAGAGAAACACGGCGTGCATGGCTTCACGTAAGAAATTGTTGCCACGGAAGGCAAACGACAGGTTGCTCACACCACCACTCACGTGAGCACCAGGAAGATTCTTGCGTATCCATCCCGTGGCTCTGATAAAGTCAAGTCCGTAGGTATCGTGCTCCTTCATGCCCGTTGCTACGGTGAGCACGTTAGGGTCGAAGATGATGTCGGTGGGAGGAACTCCCGCTTGCTCGGTGAGAAGGTGATAGGCACGTGAGCAAACTTCTATTTTGCGCTCGTAGCTAGTGGCTTGTCCCACTTCATCGAAGGCCATTACCACCATGGCAGCGCCGTAGCGATGGATGGTGCGTGCATGGGATAGAAACTTTTCTTCTCCCTCTTTGAGCGAAATAGAGTTGACTACGCACTTGCCTTGCACGCACTTGAGTGCAGCTTCCACCACGGCAAAGCGCGAAGAGTCTATCATCCACGGGATGCGTGCCACCTCAGGGTCGGATGCCATGAGTTGGAGAAAATGCGTCATCTCCGCTTCGGCATCGAGCAGGCCATCGTCCATGTTGATATCAAGCAGCGTGGCACCATCGCGCACTTGCTTGCGAGCAATGGTGAGTGCTTCGTCGTACTGCTTTTCCTTGATGAGGCGTAGGAATTTGCGACTTCCCGCCACATTGCATCTTTCGCCTACATTCATAAACATGCCCTCGGTGGGTGAGAAGGCATCAAGCCCCGCGAGCCAATCTACTGGCTCTGGTGCTGGTAAATGGCGTGGTTGGTGTTTCTCGGCAGTTTGAGCAATGAGACGAATATGGTCGGGGGTAGATCCACAACATCCGCCCACGATGTTCACGCTTTCATCGTCCATAAAGTGGGCAATGGCAGTGGCCATCATCTGCGGTGTCTGCGTATAATTTCCTTCTTCATCAGGTAGTCCGGCATTGGGGTGAGCGCTCACATAGAAAGGGGCTTTCTGAGCCAAAGCGTGTAGATATGGGCGCATGTCTTCGGCCCCAAACGAGCAGTTGAGCCCCACGCTGAGTAAGTCGTCATCGTGCTGAATAGAGGCTAAGAAAGCATCAAGTGTTTGCCCTGAAAGCATACGTCCCGAAGCATCGGCAATGGTGGCGCTGAGCATGATGGGAATGCGTCGTCCTGTGCGTTCCTTCACTCGGCGAGCAGCCTCTAATCCTGCCTTGACATTAAGCGTGTCGAAAGCTGTCTCCATGAGGAAAAGGTCTACTCCTCCCTCGGAGAGCGCTTGCATCTGTTCTTCGTAGGCCGAGCAAAGCTCGTCGAAGGTGATGGCACGGAAGGCAGGGTTCTCTACATCGGGTGACATAGAGAGCGTTTTGTTCGTAGGGCCTATTGAGGCTGCCACGAAACGTGGTTTCTGTGGCGTGAGATGCGTCATTCGGTCGGCCTCCTCGCGTGCTATGTGGGCAGAGGCAAGGTTCATCTCGCGCACGTAGTCCTCGGTCAGATAGTCGGCTTGCGAGATGCGTTGCGCGTTGAAGGTGTTGGTCGATATGATATCGGCACCGGCTTCCAAATATTCGCGGTGAATTTGTCGCAAGGCGTCGGGGCGAGTCAAGGCAATCACATCGTTGTTGCCTTGTAGCTTTCTGTCCCAATGGGAAAAGATCTCTCCGCGGAAGTCGTCTTCCGTAAGGTGAAAACGCTGAATCATGGTGCCCATAGCGCCATCGAGTATCAAAATGCGTTGTTGCAACTCGCGGCCTATGAGAGTATCGTCAAAGTGGGGCATGAAATGGTAGGTTGGGGCTTGGAAAATCTAGAGCTCCTGGATAAATTGGAACTTCTGAATGTTCTAGATTTTTAGGAGATAATGAAGCATTCTAATCAGAAAACTCCTTCCACGATGCACTGGGTAGAGAGCGAAGCATTCATGGTGTAGAAGTGGAGGCCTGGTACGCCAGCATCGCGAAGTTCGCGACACTGCTGAATTCCCCATTCCACGCCGAGAGCTTTCACATCGTCGTTGGAATGGCATTTCTCAAATTCGGCAGATAGTTCCGTGGGGAAGTCGATGTGGAACGTTTTGGGAAGCATCGTGCAGTGGCTCATCGTGGTGAGCGGTTTGATACCAGGAATGACGGGAATCGTAATGCCTTCGTTGCGTAGGCGATCTACGAAAGCAAAGTACTTCTTGTTGTCGAAGAACATCTGTGTGACGATATATTTTGCACCCGCCTCAACCTTGGCTTTTAGGTGCTCAATGTCGGTGTCGAGATTCATGGCTTCCTCGTGCTTTTCAGGATAGCCAGCCACACCGAAAGTAAAAGGCGTAGCTAAGGGATCGCACTCCATATCGCCGAGCAAGTGGCCTTCATTGAAATTGTTCACTTGGTGGCAAAGCTCGATGGCATGGGCGTGTCCGCCAGGAGTAGGGATGAAGCGATTCTCACCGCGTGCGCGGTCGCCACGTAGGAGCAATAGCTCGTTGATACCTAGATAAGACAGGTCGATGAGTTCGCTTTCAATCTCAGAAGCGGTGAATCCGCTACAGATAATATGGGGTACGGTGCGCAGTCCGTATCGTTCTTTAATGGCAGCGGCAATAGCCACAGTGCCAGGGCGGTTGCGCACGTTGAGTTTGCGATAGGTTCCGTTGCCCACTTCGCTATAAATGGTCTCAGCACGGTGAGTGGTGATATTGATGTAGGCAGGATGGAAGGGCATCAAGTTGTCGATGGTTCGATAGATGCTCTCCATGCCTCGTCCACGCAGGGGTGGGAGTACTTCAAAGGAAAAGTAGGGCTGCTTAGTCATTGTCGAGTAGTGTGTTTATTTAATCTTAATCTCATCGCCCACGCGGAACACGTAGTCGCTCGTGATAGGGTTCATCTTGCAGAGAGAGGTGAGGCGGATGCCATACATCTGTGCGATGCTATAGAGACTTTCGCCCTCGCGCATCACGTGGTAGCGGCGCTTCATCGAACTATTAGCCTTTTTGCGCTTCTTGCCAAGATAGACCACGTTGCCTTGGCGCAAACGATAGCTTTGGTCTACATCGTTGTATCTGCGAAGCTTTTCTTCTTTGATGCGGAAAATGCGGGCAAGCGAAGCAAACGTGTCGCCCGAACGAGCTATCACATAGTACTGTCCGTTGCAGCGGCGCACTTCGCGGTCGAAAGCCTGCTGTTGTAGTTTCTGTTGCTCCTTACGTTCGCGGCGTTCGTCGAACCTTTCGTGATGGTGTTTGCCGTCGAATCGTTGCAGATTATACTTTTCTATCAGATTGATGAGGCCTTGCGCATAAGTGGGGCTTGTGGCATAGCCCGCCTGTTTGAGTCCGCGTGCCCACCCCTTATAGTCTGTAAGGCGGAGGTCGAAGAGAAAAGCATAGCGGCGTCCTGTGCGCAGAAATTTGGAATGATCTTCATAGCTTTCGGCTGCCGAGCGATATACACGAAATTTATCGTCGGGGCGGTCGTCGGCCATGACCATGTAAGGTCCAGTCCATGTGCCGCCCACTTTGATGCCAAAGTGGTTGTTGCCTTTGGTGGCCAAACGGCTCATGCCAGCGGCACTCTCAAGCAGGCCTTGCGCTAGTGTGATACTAGCGGGAATGCCATAGCGCTTCATTTGGTCGACGGCCATGCTGCTATAGCGATCGATGTAGCGATCGTAGGCCGATGTCTGTGCACGGAGTGGTAGTGTGGTTAGTGCACACAGCAGTAAGATGATGAGATTGCGTGTTGTCATGTTTGCAGTGGGTGGGGTTGCAAATGGCAAATTTACGCATAATTCCCGTTTCTTGTTGCTTTATGAGATATTTTTCTTCTGAAGAGTGAGCATAAGGTTCTTCCCCCTTAGTGCTCACAATATGAGATATATTGCTCGGCAGTGTGGCTAATCGCTACGTAACGTTTCTGTATACAAAAGAAAAGACTGCGAAACGGAGAGCTTTGCTCTGCCGTATCGCAGTCTTAATTGGAGGGAACACAAGGGGAAATCCCGTGAAGATTCTTTAGTAACGCAATATCTGCCCTGTGCGCAGATGAGCGTTTTGTGAAATTCGGTTGGTTTTTGCAAGTCTTTCCTCGCTCATGCCAAGCTTATTGGCGATAGAGGAAAGGGTCTCACCGCGTTCCACTTTATAGAAATGAGTGGCGGTCATGGCTACGGCATCTTCAGAAGAAGTCTTCTTTGAGGCTAGGAGATTGCGTGTGCCGTTGTCGTTGCTATTTTTGTTGAAGGTATAGAAGTCGCCTGTAACGTCTTGTGCTGGGAAGTTGAAGAGCAACTCTGGATTGATAGGCTCTCCTGCCAAACGCGTTTCGAAGTGGAGGTGAGAGCCGAAAGAGCGTCCTGTGTTGCCGCCTAGGCCGATGGGTTCGCCAGCTTGCACCACCTGATCGCCTTTGACAAGTTGCTTTGAGAGGTGGCCGTAGATGGTTTCAAGCCCATTGTTGTGGCGTATTACTATGTAGTTGCCGTATCCGCCCTCATCGTATCGTACCACACGCACTTTTCCATCGAAGGCAGCCACGATGGTGTCGCCCGTGCATACTTTGATATCGAGCCCTTTGTGTACACGCTTGAAAGCGGGACGATAGCCAAAACGGCTTGTAATGTTGCGTGAGGGAGTGGGCATGCAAAATCCGCGAAGATCGATGCGATAGGTTTCTGGCACTTCGTCGCGCTTGTAGGGATGTGCACGATTGGTTACCCAACTGCTATATACATCATTGCTGAGAGAATTGTTGAGGTCGCGATCTACAGCACGTTGAATAGCTACGGAGTCTACGGCACGCAGACGGCGGTCGACGGGGGCTTGACGCGCAATCATGTCTTGGCAATAAGCCGAAGCGCCCATGCTAAGCATTATCACGGATAAGGCTGCACGACGCAGAAAAGTCATATTCATCGGAGTAAATTTTTTATCTATGCGAACTTCCTATGTTGTACGCAGATGTACCTTGAATCATTATTCTTAGGTCCTGACACGAATGCACAAAATGGAATGTTCGCTTGCAAAGGTAATACTAATATTGCAAAATGAAAGACTATTGCGTGTTAAATAATGCTCATTTACAGCATTTTCGCGGTAAGTTGCACGGCTTTGTGAAAGGCTGTGGGCTGTCCAGGTACGGTGATGAATAGGTGAGTGGCAGTGGGGAAAAGGTGATATTTTGTGGAAATTCCCACTTTTTTCAAGCGCTTGATGAAGTCGCGTCCTTGGTCGGCTAGGATATCGTGCCCCGCTGATATAAACAGTACAGGGGGAAGTTGGCGAAGCATCGTATCGGGCGCAAGTCCTATGGAGACAAACGGCTCTTTTTCTTGTCCTTGAGCGTAGGCTTCGTTGAAGGCCTCGAGAAGTTCGGCATCATCGCCATAACCAAGGGCATAGGTTGTCCAAGAGTTGGTTGGTTCGGTGAAGAGCTTCATGACGGGATAGATGGGGATAACGGAATATACGCCCTCTGTACTCATGGCCGTGGCAAGTGCTAGATTGCCTCCGGCACTATCACCAGCGATGGAGATACGCGTTGTGTCGGCATTCCATTCCTCGGCGTGTTGTTTCAGATAGGCGAAGGCTTCCTGACAGTCGGCAAGGGGGGCTGGGTAGGGATGCTCGGGTGACAGTTGATAATTGAGCGCAACTACGCAACACTGGGCTTCTTTTGCCACAGCGGCACAGAAATTGGCGCAGCTATTGATGCTACCGAAACACCAACCTCCACCATGAAGATAGAGCAATATGGGCATCTTTTTGGTGGAGGAGGCTGTGGTGCTCTTTCTCCTCTGTGTGGATTGTTTCCTTCTCACTTTGGATCTAGGCATTTCTGCTTCGGATGGACGGAAAAGGCGCATGTTGGGAGTAATGTCCGTCGTGGTTACGCCTTGGGGCAGCGTGGGGGAAGTGTTCCTACTGCGACGGATGGCTTCTAGTGGAGCGGTGTTGCCGGCAATTCCTTCTCTGACAGCGAGCATCTGCGAGTGTTGAAGTCCTGGCTTCATGCTTTGCAGAAAGGCTTGCTCTTCTTGGAGCATTTTACGTTGTTCGCTACGGCTTGGAATTGTTTGCGCTTGTAGCAAAAGCGGCCACGCTATGCACGTGGCCGCTAAGAAATATAGATTTTGGAATAGTTTCATTTAGAAAATGTTTCTCCAATCAGAGGATGCTTGTATGCCTCTGTATACTTGCATTGAAATTAGCAACCTTAGCTTTCTAACTTGCGATAGCGGATGCGCTTAGGTTCTTCAAGGCCAAGGCGCTTGGCCTTGTTGATTTCGTAGTCGGTGTAAGAGCCTTCGTAGAAATAGACGTTCCCATCGCCTTCGAAAGCAAGGATGTGGGTGCAGATACGGTCGAGGAACCAACGGTCGTGACTGATCACGACGGCGCAACCGGCGAATGCTTCAAGACCTTCCTCGAGGGCACGGAGCGTGTTGACGTCGATATCGTTGGTAGGTTCATCGAGCAGCAGCACATTGCCTTCCTGCTTTAGAGCTAGGGCGAGTTGCAGACGATTGCGTTCACCGCCTGAAAGTACGCCACACTTCTTCTCTTGGTCGGCACCAGCGAAATTGAAACGGCTCAAGTAGGCACGGGCATTAATGTCGCGTCCGCCCATACGCATCAGTTCGCTTCCTCCGCTTATCACTTCGTAAACAGATTTCTCGGGGTCGATGTCGGTGTGTTGTTGGTCAACGTAGGCTAGCTTGACAGTATCGCCCATTTCGAAAGTGCCTGCATCGGGTTTGTCAAGTCCCATGATGAGACGGAAAAGAGTGGTTTTTCCTACACCATTGGGGCCTATCACGCCTACGATTCCAGCGGGTGGAAGAGTGAAGTCGAGATTCTTGTAAAGCACCTTGTCGCCGAAAGCTTTGCTTACTCCATGGGCTTCAATTACTTTGTTGCCTAGGCGAGGACCATTGGGGATGAATATTTCGAGTTTCTGTTCCTTCTCCTTTTGATCCTCATTGAGGAGTTTGTCGTAAGAGTTAAGACGTGCTTTTCCCTTAGCTTGTCGTGCTTTGGGAGCCATACGCACCCATTCAAGTTCGCGCTCGAGGGTTTTGCGGCGCTTACTAGCCACTTTCTCTTCTTGCTCCATGCGCTTGCTTTTTTGCTCGAGCCATGAAGAGTAGTTGCCCTTCCAAGGAATACCCTCACCGCGGTCGAGCTCAAGAATCCATCCTGCTACATCATCAAGGAAGTAGCGGTCGTGGGTAACGGCAATGACGGTTCCCTCGTACTGATTAAGGTGTTGCTCAAGCCAGTCGATACTTTCAGCATCGAGATGGTTGGTAGGTTCGTCGAGGAGAAGTACATCGGGCTTTTGGAGAAGCAATCGACAGAGAGCCACACGACGCCGTTCGCCTCCAGAAAGGTGCTCGGCTGTCTGGTCGGCGGGCGGCAGACGGAGTGCATCCATGGCACGTTCTAAGCGGCTATCGAGATTCCAAGCATCGGTGGCATCGAGTATGTCTTGAAGCTCTCCTTGGCGAGCAAAGAGTTGGTTCATCTTATCCTCATCTTCATAGAATTCGGGCAAACCAAATTTTTGGTTGATTTCTTCATACTCGGCTAAGGCATCTACCACGTTCTGTACTCCTTCCTGTACAATCTCCTTCACTGTCTTTTGGTCGTCGAGGTGGGGATCCTGTGGAAGGTAACCTACGGTATAGCCGGGCGAGAATACCACTTCGCCTTGATAGTCATTATCGAGACCAGCGATGATTTTCATCAGCGTAGATTTACCTGCACCATTCAGACCGATGATACCAATCTTTGCGCCGTAGAAGAAGCTGAGGTAGATGTTTTTGAGAACTTGCTTGTTGTTTTGCTTGATGGTCTTTGAAAGACCCACCATGGAGAATATGATTTTCTTGTCGTCGGTGGCGGCCATGTTTATTTCTTTTTCAGGATGATGATTACTTTTCCTTGAGCGTCTTTGAGTAGCATTTCGCCGTCTTTGATCTCAGAGGTTTTTACTTTTGAGAGAGCGTCCATGAAGGGGCCTTCGTAAACGTCGTCAGGACACAACATCCGCGTCATGCCCATCTGTGAGAAGTCGGGCTTGCCATTGGCGAGTTTCTTCAGATTGATGCTTCCCGTAAGGCGGTTGCATCCTGTGAAGCCATAGACGTTTCCTTTGGCTTGGTCGAAACCGAGGAATGGTGTCTCGTCAGAGGGCGTGATGCTCTGTCCGTTGAGGTTGATAACGTTCCACTCTCCTCCAACGGAGTAAGCTGATTTCTGTGAAGCGCATGAGCTAAGGAGCATCATGGCGGCAGGGATAATATAGAAAATCTTTTTCATTTGTGTAGCAATAAATGAGGTGATAAATAATACAACAACCACTCTTGTGGTGGGGTGGTTGTTGCAGATTTTTTTTGTAAGTCTAAGGAGGTGTTCGCTCGTAGCTTAGAATTTGAATCCGAGTGTAAACATCACGTTGTGACGGTCGAGGTCAAACTTCTGTGCGGGGAGAATGTTGTTGCCTTTGCCAGTGCCATCGGCCGTGGCGCGGAAGGCATATACATCGGCTTGCTGATTTTGGTATTGATAAGCCATGTCGGCATAGACGTGCTTGCCGCGATAGCCAAGGCCGAGGGTGACTCGGTTGATAGCGCCAAGGTTTACGTAGTCGGTGTTGAGGCTATAAGCGTAGGATGGACTTTCGGTGAAAGTGTTGAGATAAGCCTCCTTTTTGAAAGGAGATGATACATAATTGTAACCTATTCTTCCGAAGAATCCCGGTGCGAAGCGCACTTCTGCTCCCATGCGGAAGGTCTGCAAGGTGTTGAGCATATTGTCTATTTCCTTATCCATATAGCGATCGCGGGTGGAGGAGGTGTAGCCATAGTCATACCAATCGTCGTAATGATAGTCGGGGTAACGAACCTGTGCCCCCGTGTAGCGGCTTACTTCATACTCCGCATCGAGAGCAAGATAGTTGCCTACGGTAGTGGCGAGGCTGATGCCCAATTTCCAAGGAGTGCGAATGCGGTAATCGAAGTCATTGACAGAATAGTCGGCTATGGTTCGTTCGTAAGTATTGCCGTTGTTGTCGGTATAGGCATATGGCGAGTTCATTTTAAGGTAAGCATTCTGCGTAAGGTCGTAGAAGATGGGAGTGCTTACAGAGAGGCCAATACGGAAGGGACTATTCTCAAGTGGGCGGAATATGACGCCAGCTTTGATATCGAATCCTGTACCAGTAAGTGATTCGTCATAGTCCATGTTGTAGGCAGCAGTGGCTCCCGTGTTGTCCACTAGATTCTCGTCGTACTCCAAGTGGTTATGCATGTCGACATTGTATACGCCTACGGTAGCACCAATGTATACGCGGTTGCTGATGTTGAACGAAACGTTGAAGTCGTATTGTTGAATGCCGCCCCACTGAGCACGATTGTAGTTGTAGGCAAGCGAATTGCTAGGATCGTAGCCAGTAATTTTTCCGCTTACATCTGTTTTGGGACTAATCAGTCCAGCATCGTAAGCTGTGATGGCTGAGGGATTGGTCTGAATGTCTTTCTGCGAAAGGTCTAATGTTCCAGCCAATTCTTGAAACTGCCATGTTTGCGAAGCTCCATTGTCTGTGGAAATATTGTTGAGACCAATGAAACTTTTCATATTGCGGCGTTTCTGGTAGTTGAATCCAAAGTTGACAAAACGGAGTTTGTTGCCATTGTTTCCCATGTTGATGGCATAGACAAAACCAGCTTGGTCGAACGAACCGCGCGCTTTGTCAATGTCGGCAAATGCTTGTCCGTTGGGCTGAACCGTGGCGCTACCAGTGAAAGCTATATCGCTACGGCGATACATACCGATGCCAGCGGGGTTACTTCCCATTACGGAGAGGTCGGCACCGAGGGCACTCATGGCACCACCCATGCCTACATAACGAGCGGTACCATTGAGGTCGGATCCGCTAAGAGCCTCTACTTTATAGATGTCTTGTGCATTCATTGTGCCGCAGAGGGCAAAGGCTGCGAGTGCGGCGGTATATTTCATTTTCATGATGAGATTCTTTTGAATAGGAATAGATGAGCTAGCTATTCCGGAGATACTCGTTCTTCAAACTAGTATGGAAGTACTAAAAGATGAAGTATAGAGAAGGTAGCTACGTCTAGAGAGTGTTGAAAAATAAAGATGCTTTGGGTGATGTGTGAGGGGGAGAACGATGTAGCTTATCTGCCACCGAAACCACGGCCACCACCACGACTTCCGCCACCTCCGCCGAAACTGCGGCCTCCACTGCCTACGGAAGAACCTCCGCCGAAGCCACGACTTCCACCATTAGATGATCCGCTGCCGAAACTGCTACGCGAGGGCTGTGATGGCTGAGAATACGTGCGGTTTGTATTGGTGTTATTCCATCCGCGATTGTTGTTGGAGGGTGTCGTGCCGAAACTGCGATTGCTCATGTTGCGGTTGCCTGTAGAGCCTGCGCCAAATCCACGGCCGCTCGTGTTGCCATAGCTGCGAGTGCCTGAAGATCCTGTGCCAAATCCGCGACCGCTCGTATTGCCGTAGCTGCGAGTGCCTATGCCCATGGTGTTGCCACGTGAGGTATGGCTATTGCCCGTGAAAGAACCCGCACCGCGAGCGCCACCTCGAGCCGTCCATCCGCCTACTGGACCACGTTGAGCATTAGAGGGTAAGGGAGTAGGATGCCAAACCCAATGAGGACCGCCACCCCAGCAAGGACCATACCAGGGATCGTACCAAGGAGAGCCCCAGCCCCATGACCAACTGCTATAATAAGGGCGCCAGCCGTACCAGCTGCCCCAACCATACCATCCACTCCAGCCCCAGCTCCAAGGAGAGCCGTAGCCATAGTAGAAGGGATCGTAGCAAAGATCGTAGTAGTCCCAATAGAAAGGACTGCTCACAATGACGCCCGCTCTAGGCGATCCGAAACGTACAATGCGTGCAGTACATGAACCATCTTCGTAGCCATCGGCATAGCCTTGGTCGTAAGTTTGCTGCGAGGTGAGCGAATCTGGGAGTTGCTTCTTGTAGTTGCGTCCGCGGCGGTTGTACGTATCAACGTCCCATTGTCCGTTGCTGCGTCCGTCGGCCCAATTACTAGAACTGAAGGATGCATCGTCGGTGGATATGGGAGTATAGGTAGACCGCCCAGAATTAGCAGTATATGTATCGTTGTATTGAACCTTGTCTTTGGATGACGGAACGAAGTACACGTCGTCATCCTGTGCATACGTGCTTATGCAAGTGGTGAGGCACATGGCTAATAACAAAAGTGACTTTTTCATTGTGTTCCTATTTTCAGGGTTATTCGTTTACTCTTTTATTATATAGAGGGGCTATTAATCCTTGTGATGTAAATTGCGTGTATAGAAAGTTTTTTTGATAGTAAATGAAAGGGCATAGCGGACTATGTGACTAAAATTACTGTCAAGAGGACGCTTCAAGAGCATGCATATCATACATCAGAATAAAATATCTTATATTTCAGAATGAATAGAACCACCTATGAGCAAGAATGATGCCTTCTCTGATGCTCGGAAATGGTTCTTCCTTGGTAGATAGACCTATGTTCGGAAGTTACTCTGAATGTTCCCTCAGAGGACTAAACATCGGCCTATCTTTGTGGGCAAAGATACGTACTTTTGTAGTCGTGGTTTGCATGGAAATGCGAAAAAAGTGGTCGGAATGTCTCCTTTTTTATGTTTATTAACTAGGAGCGAGCTTTCTTGCTGGTTTTACGGCTTTTATGGTGTCTTTGTATGTACGCGTATGTGCGTGTCAAATTCGATTTCGTGCTTGAGAATACTTATTGTGTGCACTAGATAGTCGTTGATTTGTGAAAATCAATTAGTTGCAGAGTGTAGATAATCTCTGTTTGCTTGCATTTTACCCTATTTTGAAGAGAAGCTATATTCTATGAAAAGCGAATAATTGCTTTTCTCCCTCTCTTTCTTTATGACTAAAAGCATCCATGGAAAATGAGAATAGAAAGAGGGTGGGCAATAGAATCATCGAGTGAGAGCTATCATGCAAGAAAAGTGCAAGCAAAAACATTTGCTTGCACTCTGTAATACGTTGAATATCGGTTGACTGACATGAAATAGTGTGATCAATCCACAGATTCCAAGGAAAATCCGATTATAAGTGTGCGTGAGGACGCTAATCGTGTGGCTACGGATTATCCTTGAAAGTAGACACGCTTTACTCGATTGCTCACAGAGGTGAGTACTTCGTAGGGGATGGTGTCAAGCACATCGGAAAGAACAGTGACAGGAAGATTGTCGCCGAAAATTTCCACGGAGTCTCCCTCTTGACATGGAATGTCGGTAACATCAATCATGCATACATCCATGCAAATGTTGCCTATATAGGGGGCCTTCTGTCCGTTGACAAGGCAGTAGCAACCGCGATTGCCGAGATGACGGTTGAGTCCATCGGCATAGCCAATGGGGATGGCGGCAATGCGCGAATCGCGTCCGACAAACGAACGTCGCGAATAGCCTATGCTATCCCCCTTGGGAACATTGCGAATCTGCAAGATGGTGGTGCGTAGAGATGTGACATTGTGGAGACGACGGTTGTCAATGGGATCGATGCCATAAAGCCCGAGGCCGAGGCGTACCATGTCGAGATGGCGCTCGGGGAATCGCTCAATGCCAGCACTGTTGCAGATATGGCGTAATATTTTGTGAGGAAAAGCTTGCTGGAGTTGGCGAGATGCCTTGTCGAAGATTTGGAACTGATGGGCAGAAAACTCATCGAAGTCGGGCGAATCTGAACCTACGAAATGGGAGAATACTGAGCGCGGAACAATGGCTGTCTGATGTTTCAAATGATCGATAATTTGAGGTACATCGGTAAGAGGATTGAAACCGAGGCGGTGCATGCCAGTATCAAGCTTGATATGTACAGGGAAAGCTTGTATACCTTGCTTTTCAGCAGCACGCACAAGAGCATTGAGGAGTTTGAAACTATATACTTCGGGTTCTAGGTCATATTGGAATAGCGTATTGAAAGCCGTCATTTCAGGATTCATTACGATGATTCCTGTGGTGATTCCTGCCCTGCGGAGTTCTGCACCTTCGTCGGCAACGGCAACGGCTAGATAGTCTACACCACGATCTTGCAAAGTCTTGGCAATCTCAACGGAACCTGCACCATAAGCTGAAGCCTTTACCATGCAAGTGATTTTTGTATCAGGTTGCATGAATGAGCGGTAGAAGTTGAGATTCTCGGCGATGGCTTCAAGATTTACGTCAAGTGTAGTCTCGTGAACACGCAGCGAAAGGGCGGCTGCAATTTGTTCAAACCCAAACTTGCGCGAGCCCTTGATAAGCACAATCTCGTGGTTGAGCGTGTCGAGCAGTCCGCTTTCAAGCAAAGCATTGCTCGAAGGGAAAAATGTCTTCTGGCAATCCTTAAAAGCTGAATGGGCAGCCGAAATTTCAGTTCCCACACCAATGAGGTGGTTGATGCCTCGGCTAGCTATCATATCGGCTACTTGTGCGTAGAGTTCATCGGATTGAAGGCCCGTCTGCAGGATATCTGAGAGAATGAGTGTTTTAGGCTTGTTTTCCTGTTCTGGACGGCGGTTCATAAAATCGAGAGCAATGTCGAGTGAAGCTACGTCTGAATTATAAGCATCGTTGATGAGGGTACACCCCCTTACGCCTTGAATCACCTCTAGACGCATTGCTACAGGCTCGAGTTGAGCCATGCGCTGGCTGATTTCTTCGGCAGAAATGTGTAAGTATAGGCATACTGCGAGGCAGTGAATACAGTCTTGGATAGAAGCATCGTCGGTGAATGGAATAGAGATGCTATGCTCTGTGCCTATGTAACGGTAAGAAATGAGTGTAGAGCATTGTTGTTTTTCAATCTTGCGAATAAAGAGTGTAGCATCGGCATTGCGAGTGGACCATGCAAGCGTGTCGCCTGTAAAAAATGATGTTGCCATACATTCGCTAATGATGGGATCGTCGGCTGAGTAGACTACGGCATTGCAATCTTTGAATAGCGAAATCTTTTCCATACACTTCTCTTGAATGGTGGCAAAATTTTCTTGATGAGCAGGACCAATATTGGTCATCACACCGATGGTGGGCTGGATGATAGCTTTGAGTGCTTGCATCTCGCCTGGCTGAGAAATGCCAGCTTCGAAAATGCCCACTTGTGAGTGCTCACTGAGAAGCCATACACTTAGAGGCACGCCCACTTGTGAATTGTACGAACGTGGTGAACGCGTCACATGCATTGATGGCGAGAGCAGTTGGTAAAGCCATTCCTTTACCACCGTTTTGCCATTCGACCCTGTCACGCCGATGACGGGCAAATCGTATTCCTCGCGGTGACGCTCTGCAAGGCGTTGCAGTGCCTTGAGTGGACTCACTACGAGCAGAAAATTTGCATCGGGATAGGTGGTGTCGTGATTCTCGGGAACAGTGCCTACCACAAAATTGCGTACTCCGCGGCGGTAGAGGTCAGCAATGTAATGATGTCCATCGCCAAGTTTTGTGCGAAGAGCGAAGAAAAGGGTCGTTTCTGGGAATGCAAGCGAGCGGCTATCAGTGAGAAGCCACTCAATGGTCGCCTCGGCTGAGCCGAAACGGCGAGCGCCGATAAGGGCGGTAATATTGTCTATTGTGTAGTGCATAGGTTGAATATGCTAATAGGTTTTGCTTACTAGTTGATGCATTGCACTTCGTGCTCATCGTGTGAATGTACTTGCGTATTGATAGAAAAGCCAGTACAGGAGGAGATGAGATGGAGTAGAGCTTGTTTTGTCACATCCTTTCTCACAATGCTAAATTTCCGTATTTCTGAATAAACGCCTGCTTCTTGGCTTCGAGCTTTTGGAGAAAGGCACGATGAGCTTCGCTATTAGGATTGATCGGTCGATGAGTTAGTGCTCGAAGCAAGGCGAGTCGCTCTTCTGCATAAGCAGTAAGTTCGGGCGTGAAAGCCCAATCGCGGAAACGCTCCCACACATAGTCAATGGCTTGCTGTGAGGGGTGAAGCATATCTGCCGCATAGAAGCGATAATCGCGTAGTTCATCGCATACAATCTCGTAAGCAGGAAAGTAGCTCACGAAACAGCCAAACTCACGCTGCATCTCCTCTATGAGTAACAAGAGCCGAGCCTTCCCGAGCAGACTTTCGTGCATGCCGTATTTGGTGTAGCGAAAAGGGCTGAGGGTGAATACCACCTGCATGTGGGGTAACTCTTGGTGAACCTCCGAGAGAAAATAGTGCCACCAATAAACCATTTGCTTCAGTTCTTGTGTGGTTTCGTTGAAAAGGCGCGATGGCTGCTTGTGGCAGTTGGCCACGCAGTTGTGAGCAAATTTTCCTTCGGTGAGCCAATAAGTGTGGTCAGAACTGAAAGTAATGAATAGAGTGTCAATCCTTGCAAAGAGGTCTTTTGTTCGCGTCCATTCCTCCATAAGTTGCGATTCAAGTTGCTCTCGTGATGGGGCAGAAAATTGCGTGGAATACTCCCAATGGCGCCATTGTCCGTCGGAGGTCTGAAAGAAACCATCAGGGTGAACCGGTGCTGCAATGGACTCAGGTAGATAAGTGACTAAGGCATTGCGTATGCTCACGGGGTTGTAGAGGGGGCCGTGAGGGTTGATGCAAACTTGGCTCTGAGGCAGACATTCGGCCATGTGCTGGCCTATGTGGTCGGCAAAGCAAGAACCGATAAACATCGTGTGCGATTGGGGAGTGAGCTTTACCGATTCGGGGGGCAAACTTACGGGAGTGCTGAATTTCATAGGCAGAGTAAGCGCGTTGTCAGTAATAATGCGCAAAAGTACACTTTTTATCTATTTCGTTGTAGCGTTTAGGGAAGAAATATTTCATGCCTTTAAACAAAAAATGTTTGGCAACATTGCGGATTTACGCTAACTTTGCCCATCGCTGCGAGGCTTATAGCGAAAAGTAAAGCCTTCAGACAGATAATGTATATTCTTATATAATTGAAGACGTATCCCGTGAGAATACTTTTTTTATCAGACATACATGGGTCGTTGCCCGCTTTGCAGCAGGTATTGGCCTATTACGATGCCCACCATTATGACCTTTTGGTACTACTGGGTGATTTACTCAACTACGGACCGCGAAATGGACTTTGCTCTGGCCTTGATCCTCAAGCTATTGCGGAAGAACTCAACCATAGAGCAGAAAACATTATTGCCGTGCGCGGTAATTGCGACTCGGAGGTGGATCAAATGCTCTTACAATTCCCCATCCAAAGCACCTATTCCATGCTTGTAGACAATGGTATTCGCTTTTTCTTGACTCATGGTCACGTGTACAACGAAAAGCACATGCCTGAGGGACCTAGTTGCGATGTGTTTGTATACGGACACACTCATTTGCAGACCCTCAAAGAAGCCAATGCAGAGACAAGCACCCCAGTGATACTCAACACAGGGTCGCCCACCTTTCCAAAAGGTGGTAATCCTCCTACCTTTGCTACCTATTCCAATGGAATGCTAGCTGTGCGTACTCTTGATGGTACGGCTATTAGCAATTTGAAACTGCAATAGGCAGTGAACAATTGGTTAGTGAATCATAAGCGGGTCGACAGGAGGTCTGCGAATAGGATGTTGTCGCATAATATGCAAATTTTACAACTTCAAAAGAATTACTATCCCTACTAATAGAATAATGGAAAGACAAACTTATACTTACGACGAGGCATTCCGTGCTTCGCTCGAATATTTTGATGGTGATGAATTGGCCGCTCGTGTATGGGTGAACAAATATGCGCTAAAGGATTCCTTTGGTAATATTTACGAACAATCACCGCACGACATGCATCATCGCATAGCCGCGGAGATAGCTCGTATCGAGCAGAAATATCCCAATCCCTTGACCGAGGATGAAGTGTTCTCTCTGCTCGACCATTTTCGCTACCTCGTGCCCGCTGGTTCGCCTATGACTGGTATTGGTAACGATTTTCAGATAGCTTCACTCTCTAACTGCTTTGTAATAGGTATTGATGGTAATGCCGACTCTTATGGGGCGATTCTTAAGCTCGATGAAGAACAGGTGCAACTCATGAAGCGTCGTGGTGGAGTGGGACACGACCTTTCTGGAATCCGTCCGAAAGGATCGCCTGTAAAAAACTCCGCTTTGACTTCAACAGGAATCGTTCCCTTCATGGAGCGTTATAGTAATTCTACTCGCGAGGTGGCACAAGATGGACGTCGCGGAGCATTGATGCTCTCCATATCCGTGCGACATCCCGAGGCTGAGGACTTTATTGACGCTAAGATGACAGAAGGTAAGATTACGGGTGCCAATGTGAGTGTGAAGCTTGATGATGAATTTATGCGATGTGCCACAGAAGGTCGACCTTATCATCAGCAATTCCCCATTGATGCCGATAAACCTTTTGTGGAGAAAGACATCGATGCAGCTGCCCTTTGGCGAAAGATTGTACACAATGCATGGAAAAGTGCAGAGCCTGGTGTGTTGTTTTGGGACACTATCCTGCGCGAAAGTATTCCCGATTGCTATGCCGACCTCGGATTTCGCACGGTGAGTACCAACCCTTGTGGAGAAATACCCCTCTGCCCCTATGATAGTTGCCGACTCTTGGCGGTGAATCTCTACTCTTATGTGGAGCATCCATTTACGCCGCAGGCCGAATTTAACTTCGAACTCTTTAAGCAACACGTGGCTATGGCTCAACGCTTGATGGACGATATTATTGACCTAGAACAAGAGAAAATAGACCGCATCATCAAGAAAATACAGTCAGACCCTCAGAGCGAAGAAGTGAAACATACCGAGCTTCATCTATGGGAGAAAATTAAGTATAAGACAGCACAAGGCCGACGTACGGGTGTTGGCATTACCGCTGAAGGTGATATGATAGCCGCTCTAGGTCTGCGCTATGGTACTGAAGAAGCTACGGATATGGCAGTGAAGGTGCAGCGTACATTGGCTCTGAGTGCCTATCGCTCAAGTGTGAAGATGGCCAAGGAGCGTGGTGCTTTCCCCGTCTATGATACGGCACGCGAAGCAAAGAATCCATTCATCCTTCGCATAAGAGAATACGACGCCGAACTTTATGCTGAAATGCAGCAGTATGGTCGTCGCAACATCGCTTGTTTGACCATCGCTCCCACTGGTACAACGAGCCTTATGACGCAGACTACTTCGGGGATTGAACCCGTGTTTATGCCCGTATATAAGCGTCGTCGTAAAGTTAATCCCAACGACCCTCAGGTGCACGTTGACTTCGTTGATGAAACGGGCGATTCCTTTGAAGAGTTTATCGTATATCATCCTAAGTTTCTCACTTGGATGAAAGTGCAGGGGCTTGACACAGAGAAGCGTTATACACAAGAGGAGGTTGATGAACTCGTAGCTCGCTCTCCTTATTATAAGGCCACGGCTAACGATGTAGATTGGCTCATGAAAGTACGTATGCAAGGGGCTATCCAGAAATGGGTGGACCATAGTATCAGCGTGACAGTGAATCTGCCCAATCAAGTGGATGAAGAACTAGTCAACCGACTTTACGTGGAAGCTTGGCGAAGCGGTTGTAAGGGTTGCACAATCTATCGTGATGGCTCTCGTGCAGGTGTGCTCGTTAGCACACAGAAGACAGATAAAAAGGAAAAGAAAGAAGAAGAGGAAAAGGGCTCTAAGGCTGCCATGTTACTGCCGCAAGTGACAGAACGTCGTCCAAGCGAATTGGAATGCGACGTGGTACGTTTCCAAAATAATAAGGAGAAGTGGGTAGCCTTTGTAGGTTTGCTCGATGGCTATCCCTACGAGATATTTACCGGACTTCAGGACGACGAAGAAGGCATTGTTCTTCCCAAGACAGTGACAAAGGGACGTATCATTAAGCGAATTCTGCCCGATGGGTCGAAACGTTACGACTTCCAGTTCCAAAATAAGCGTGGTTACAAGATGACCGTCGAAGGACTCTCTGAGAAATTTAATAAGGAATATTGGAATTATGCCAAGCTTATCTCGGGCGTTCTTCGCTATCGAATGCCCATCGAAAATGTGGTGAAACTCGTCAACTCTTTGCAGCTCGAGAGTGAAAACATCAATACGTGGAAGGTGGGTGTGAGTCGAGCTTTGAAAAAGTATGTGACCGACGGTACCGAGGCCAAAGGACAGAAATGTCCCAATTGTGGCCATGAAACGTTAGTATACCAAGAGGGGTGCCTCATCTGTAAACACTGTGGCGCAAGCCGATGTGGATAAGCAATCACCTAACGGGCGGGCTAGCGAAGAGATTTTAATTCAGCATTCGCAGTCCGCCCGTATTTTTCTTTGATAAAATAGTGTGCAAGGCGAATGCAGTGAAATATCACTTCAAAGCTGAGTTGCAATTCATCATGTAAAGTTCTCAATAAATATGACGATTACTCTTCCTACGCTCCGATTTTATGCCTACCACGGCGTCTTGCCCCAAGAACGCAAAGTGGGTGGTGACTATGAGCTTACACTTCATTTCCAAATTGACAATGATGATGCTTACGAAGCGCTCTGTTATGATGAGCTAGAGGGGACGGTCAATTATGCCGAAGCCTACGAACTTGTGAAACAAGAGATGGAAAAGCCTTCGCAGCTACTTGAGCATGTGGTTGCTCGTGTGGCTCGAGCACTTATTCGAGGTTTCAGTAAAGTGCGTGAGGTACAGGTCGACCTCACCAAGTGTGCTCCTCCCATTCACGGATTTAGTGGTCGTGGAGCTAGTGTAAGTTATTCTTTGCGCCGCAAGCTATATGCTTGGGATTTCGATGGAACTATAGGTGATACTCATCAAGGTATCGTGCGAACCATGAGTGAAACATTCCGTCAAATAGGCTTTCCCGTGCCTAGTGCTGAGGCCATTTGTCGCACCATTGGTCTCCCACTCGCCACGAGCATAGAGCAACTCTCAGGGCGTCAGGGGACAATTATTGATAAAGCCGTGACATTATATCGTCAGTTGTTCGAAAAGATAGGCTGCGATGGGGTGACCATCTTTCCTAGTGTGGCCGAGGAGATGCGTCGTGAACATGAGTTAGGATATTTCGTGGGAATAGCCACTAGTCGTGGTCACGTGTCGGTAGAGGAACTATGCAGTCAGTTAGGCATCCTTCCTTATATCGACTTTATTGTGGCTTGTGAAGACGTAGCCGCGCATAAGCCCAATCCAGATCCCGTGCTTCGACTCAACGAACTAACGCATACGCTACCAATCGATACGACCATAGTGGGCGATACAACTTATGACATCGAGATGGGAGTGAATGCGGGGGCAACCCACCTTATTGGCGTAAGTTGGGGCAATCATACTCCGCAGATGCTCCGCGATGCTGGTGCTACGCAGATTGTGATGAGTTTCGAGAAATAGGGCAATCCCTACTGCGAGAATAGATACCTCTGTATGCGTTACTATTTAATAGATGTGTATGCGGGAGAATATGCCTGTTCTTAGAAATAGCCTATGTCATGATACAAAACATTTCTCACCAGCCTCATGGTAAGACCACCATAGGTACACTCATATCGGCTTTCTTATTATTGTCGGTTACAGTAGCCACTTCGGTGTGGTATGTGCTGCGGTCGGCAAGAGATATGAGTCGAGTCACGCAGACCGAGGCCATGGTCACCAAACAACGTAAAGCGATTGACCACCTGCTTACGCACTTGCTCAATGCATCTACACAAGGTGCTACTGTCACGCTAAAGTATGCAAATAATGCAGAATTGACGCGTTATTTGCAAGCCTCGGCACAGGTCGATACAGCGCTTGCAGAACTAAAAACAGTTGTCGCTGATAGTATGCAGCGACAACGAGTAGATTCCTTGCAGACCTTAGTATGGTTGAAGCGTGATGGTACGGTGCGATTGGTCAATGCTTTGCGTCGAGAAAATCATGTAGGTAGTAACTTGCAACAACAAATCGAGGCTTTGCATCGAAATAATCGTCCTGTCACGATGAAGATAGAGATTCCTGTGGTAGAAAGGGGCGAACAAGTGGTGATACAGCGACGCAAGCGTGGCTTCTTTCGCAGATTGGGGGATGCTTTTCGGCGTGCAAAGGACGACACAATTCATTCTTCCGTAGTGCAACATGAGTCAGTGAAAGATACAGCGCAAAGGCAGATTGATATAGCTGATACTTTGGCTCATATGCTTACAGATGTGCATCGTGACATGCAGCGCGATTCTCTTTCGCATGTGCAGCGTATATTCAATAGGTCTGACGAGCTGAGAGCTGCTTCGCTCGTTCTGACACATCGTATCACAGCGCTCATAGATAACTTTACATCTGCCCAGCAGCGGCTCATTAGTCAAGCGTTTGATAAAGAACGCTTGCAACGACGAAATGCTGCTTTCCGACTTGGAGGAATGGCTTCGCTTGCCATCTTGCTATCAGGACTGCTACTTATATGGTTATGGCGCGACATAAGAAGGGCTAATCGTTATCGCAAAGCACTTGAACAGGCCAAAGAGCGAAGTGAGCGTCTTATGACGCAGCGCGAAAGGCTCTTGCTCACAATCTCTCATGATATCAAGGCACCTGTCAACACAATTTTGGGCTATTTGAAGTTATTGCCGTATAAGGTAAAAAATCAGCATTCGGAACTTCAAGCAGTGGAAACTTCTGCCCAGCATTTATTACACCTAGTAATGGCCTTGCTCGACTATCATAAACTGGAGGCTGGAGGTATCGCTGTGAAGAAATCCTCCATGGAAATGCATCTTTTGTTACACGATGTGGTAGAAGCTTTTCATCCTCTCGCTCAGCAGAAGAATTTGTCATTGCATGCCGCTGTTGCCATCCCATCACCTCTTTGGGTGCTGACCGATGCTCTTCGCCTGCGGCAAATTATCGAAAATCTTTTGAGCAACGCAATTAAATATACGATGCAAGGGGGGATCACGCTCCGAGCTGATTGGGATGATGCTCTGCACCAGTTACGCTTGTGTGTGGAGGATACAGGTTGCGGAATGACACAGGCTGATTTAGACCGCATTTTCATGCCATTTATTCGTGTCAAAGGCAGTGAAGGACAGGAAGGCGCAGGCTTAGGGCTTAGCATAACGCGTCAGTTAGTAGCCTTGCTTGGAGGCACATTGGAGGCTCATAGCGAATTAGGGCATGGTAGCCGATTCGTACTGACATTGCCTTTGCAGAAGTGTCAGCCACCTTCCGTGCATCATCAAGCGGAAGCAGAGGAAACGGATGTTATTGTTCAAAATAAGGAACTAGCCTCTCCCCTTGCTCATGAAGCCCCCCAAGAGAGCAATAGTCCTATTCTTTGTGTTGTGCTTGATGACGATTCACTGCAACTTCAGCTGACCGAAGCCATGCTGCACAATGTATTGCCCGAGCATTCGGTCGTGGAGTCATTTACAGGGGTAGGGCGCATGCTCAAATGGCTCGATGAGGGACATTGCCCAGCATTCATCCTAACAGATATTGAGATGCCTGAATCCTCGGGCTATGAAGTGCTAAACTCTCTGCGTAATCGCGATTATCTAGCCCAGGTGCCCGTGGTGGCTATGACTTCCCATCTCTTGGTGCCCGTTGTCGACTTTAAGCAGCGCGGCTTTGCCGACGTATTGTTCAAGCCATTTACGCAAAATGATATTATAAGGGTCTTCACTCATCATCGCGACTTTATTGCTACGGAGAAACCCACGCTACAATCAGGGCCTTTGGCTGCTCTGACAGCTTTTGCCGAGGGGGATGCCCAGGCCGAGGAAACCATACTCCGTCAGTTTGCGAGCGACTGTCGCGCACACCTTCAACTGCTTGAAAAGGCAGTAGCACATCACGATAAGAGCGCAGCTTGCCGAGTAGCTCATAAGATGCTGCCCACCTTTACCCTCATCGGTTCTCCGGTGCTGTCTGCTTTGCAAACGTTGGAGAAGAATAGGGCTGATGGCCTTTGGCAAGACAATGACACTACGCTCTGTCAGCAAATTATAGAACAACTCCGTCAACTGATTGCGGAGCCACTACTAAACAATAAATCCTAGGCAAAGATGGGGTATATTTCTTGGCATGTGCAAGAACGCTTCCTCGCATGCTAAGAAAAGAACAAGAAATAGCAATTAGTATAAATAATACACATGGTCACACATATATTAATGGTCGAAGACGACCTCACCTTTAGTACCATGCTCAGCACGTGGTTGCGAAAGAAAGGCTTTGAAGTGAGTTGCGCTTCTAGTGTGATGGCAGCGGTGAAGATGCTTTTGCACGGCAAAAGCACTCCAAGCATGATCCTCTCTGATTTGCGCCTCCCCGACCACGATGGCCTTTATTTGCTAGAATGGATGCAACGTGAGGGCATGCACATCCCTTTCATTGTAATGACGCACTATGCTGATGTGCAAAATGCGGTAGAGGCAATGAAACTTGGTGCTGCCGACTATATCAGCAAACCCGTACAGCCCGACTTGCTATTACAGAAGATACAAGCCGCTTTGGCTCTTTCTAGTCAGAGTGTGCCTAGCAAGATAGCGAGCTGTAAAGGGGAACTTCCGCCGTCGGCAACTGATGCCGCAAGATTATCGTCTAGTAAACCCACTGCATCAGATAATGCCCCTAGTAAAGTTCAAGGGATAGAAGGACATTCGCTCGTAGCTTGTGAACTTTACAGATTGGCAAGCCTCGTGGCACCCACTCCTATGTCTGTATTGATTATTGGGGCTAGCGGCACAGGCAAGGAATACGTAGCTCATCGCATCCACGAGCAAAGTACTCGTTCGGATGGTCCTTTCGTGGCCATCGACTGTGGTGCACTTACCAAAGATCTTGCAGCTTCCGAACTCTTTGGACATGTGAAAGGCGCTTTTACAGGAGCCGTGACGGATAAGACAGGGGCTTTTGAACAAGCCTCAGGAGGCACCTTATTCCTCGACGAAGTGGGTAATCTTAGTTACGATGTGCAAGTGCAACTCCTGCGTGTGCTCCAGGAAAGACGCATCCGCCGAGTGGGGAGTATAGACGAGAAAGTGGTCGACATACGTTTAATCTGTGCCACCAATGAAAATCTTCCCGAGGCAATCCGTCAGGGAACTTTTCGCGAAGACCTCTATCATCGCATCAATGAGTTTACTCTCCATATGCCTTTGCTTCGTGATAGGGGCAACGATGTGATAGAGTTTGCTCGTTACTTTTTACAGAGAGCCAATAGCGAATTAGGACGAAGCATTGCTAACTTTACTCCTGAGGCTCAAGCCGCTTTGCTTCGCTATTCATGGCCAGGAAATCTGCGTGAGATGCGCAATGTTGTAACCCGTGCAGCCTTGCTGTCCGAAGGAAACAATGATATATCGGAAGTTCAGCTTGATTTGCCTGTTCTCTCGCCTACAAATCAACTTCATGCTACCAATATGGCTTTGAAGCCTTCGGTGGATGAAGAACTTTCGCGTATTCGCGAAGCTCTGCAGATTACGGGCGGAAATAAAAGTCGTGCGGCCCAACTCTTGGGCATCGACCGCAAAACGCTTTATAATAAGCTGAAGCTATATGGCGAAGAAGCATAGCGAACCATGATAAATGGGGAAAGAGTGTGGAATCCTCTCAGAATGGGGAAAAATCGGTGGGGAAATATTCCCCACTTTCCCCACATTTCCCCAATATACGAAGTAGCTGGGATTTTGAAAGAATGTAGTAATACTGTTGATAATCAATAGTAAGCGTAAAGTGACGTCTCTTTGGCACGCGCTTTGCGCTTTATTTAGGCAGAAACAATCACACAATCATAAACAACTAAAAACAATTGAAGATTATGAAAAAGTTCACGATTTCTGCCATTCTCGTTATGAGCGTTGTAATGTTAAGCAGTGCTGCATTTGCTGGCACCACATCTGCTAACTCACGTGGCCTGTTGATAGGTCAGTCATCCGAATGGGCATCCGACACAGTCGTTCCCACTGACACAGTAGTTCCTCAGCAGAAAGACACTACCGAAAAGACTGAAACATTCTGCCTGGCCGACACCGTAGTGCCCACCGACACCATCCAGCCAGAAAAGAAAAGCGAGGAAAAGAGCGAAGAGCAGTCAAAAATCTCTTTGTCCGACACCGTAGTTCCTGCCGATACGCTTACTCCCGAGAAGAAAAAATAATGTGTTTCGTACACTAAATAGGCAATAGCCTTTCGCGTAAAATAATAGCTTCAAGTATCGAAAACAAAAGAAGAGAATTGGATTCCTAGATTAAATGTAATCAAGGCTTCCGATTCGCTTCTTTTTTTCGATAGCTCTTCTATAGCTTCATCATTGATTTTCAATATGTGCTATGTAATGACGCAGAAAAGTGAGGTCACGTTCTTCCTTACTATTCGCAGACGTTCTTTTTTTCGATGCAGTCTGATTTTTTCGTTTTCATGTTCAAAAACATTCCATCGATAAGCTTTTTTTTATCCGCATAAAGCTATTTTTCGACCGCGCAAGATAGATTGTGGACAACTTATACACGTGATAGTCTTGGGGCAGTGGATGCATCCTTCCTTTTTATGTATCTTTGTGTCTAAATAGGACTTTAGCTCAGCATTGAAGCAAAATTCATTGCGTTCGCCTCTAGCATAAACTTCCATTGTCAAGTAGAATATAATTATCTTATAATCGCAGAAAAACATGAAACATCTAGTACTTCTTTTGTTTGCCTTGATGTGTTGTACATCGGCATTGGCACAGCGTGATTCGCGCTATCATTACGAGGGAGCTAATAGTGGCACTTATGGAGAGTCGCGCCGACGGATACAGTGCTCCAACTGTGGAGAATTTTATCCCGCAGGGGTGCAGCATATGTGCTTGAAGAACGAGGGCAGTAGTTCATCCTCTTCATCATCATCGTATCCCACGGATGGTAGCGACGTGTCGGATGCTGTGGCCGATGGCTATTTAGCCGGCAATCCAGAGTTACTTATTAATCAGACGGGCATCAAGCCTCAGGCTACTACCGATGAGGAGGAAGGCGAATCGAACTCTTCGCAACGGAAAAGCAAGAACGATGAAGACGATGATTCCTGGATATGGGGGCTTGTCATTGCTGGTGGCCTAGGATTGCTTTGGCTGAAAAATCGATAGAGAACTGTGGACAGAGGCGCGATACAGAGCTTTCGCTTCTCTGATAGTTACGCCAAGTATCAGAATTAAAAAGTTGAAATAAGTTTGTGGGCAACGCACGACGTGCCGGCATAAGGAGTAAGGCTCGATGTAGCCTTACAGACAATCTCATGTCGATGCAGAACGCGTTGCCCACAAATAGTGGCAAGTGTAGTAATACCGATGTGAAATGGGCTGTAATCGAGCGCGTATGAGACGAGTAGATGAGAGGTTGAAAAAGTATCCAATTCGAGGCATCTAGGCACGGATAGTCTTATCCTCGCGTTGCATAATAATCCGCTAGGAAGAGAAAACGTATTTAGATATTATTACACAAACTTTGTGTGGATTATACAAAAAACATTATATTTGTAGCGTAGAAATGAATATTAACCGCTATGAGACAATTTATGAAATACTTTACTTCCCTACTTGGTAGCCTCCTACTGCTCAGTATTTCGGTGATGAAAGCGCACGCTTCCGTGTGCCTCGAAACGATAAGTCATGTGTTGAAGCAAGAGCAAACTGCCGACAACGGCATAGTGCCTTTCCCTGGCTTCGAAATAAACATTGAGCGCTGCTACCACTATTGTGATGGCGTGCGCGTAGATCTCTTGTTTCGAAATACTACGAACGCTACCAACAGCATTACCCTTTTTGGCACAAATTGGTCTATTCCCGCACAGAAATCCACTTTTGCCGATGCCGAAGGCAACCTTTACAAGGCGCAGATTCGCAAGGAGTCGGAAGAACATTGGACCTCTATCGAGACCGACCTTCACGTGCCCGCAGGACTTGCGCTCCGTACTTCGGTAATGATTGAAGGTGTGTCTGACGAGCAGACGGAACTTGCTCTGTTCGACCTTCGCGGTGCGGAGTGTGGTCCACATTATAACACGTATCAAGCCATTGCTCGCAACATTCCCATTGAACCCTATCCGCAGGATGGGACAGATGGAATAGGCTGTTCGATGCCAAGCATCAAGCTCAATCTAAAAAGCTGTTTGCGCGATGGCAATATAGTAAGGCTGAAGTTTACGGCAACCAACACAGCACAGAAGGCCATTCCCACAAATTTTGCAGCCGGAAGACAAGGCGTGTACGATGCAGCCGGAAATGTTTATTCCAACGTAGGCATTGTTGTGAACAATGGTCCTTTTGAAAGCACTCCGAACTTTCTGCCTGACATTCCTGTGCAAATAGTCATAGAGGTGAGAGATGTGCCGCAAAGCCTTCAACAATTGGAATTGGTAGGCTTTACTCTTCCTTATTACGAAGATCTAAAGTGGGGTATGCTATTCCGTAAGGTAGATATTATCACGCCTGCTCCAAAGACGAATACAAACAAGAGCACCCCTGCTCGTGCTCGCATCAATACACGCCGATGAAGATATTCCGTTTTCGCCCATTTCTTCTCTCCCTTGCCCTTCTGAGCACGTTCTCGGCTTGGGCTGCCGATCGTCGACAAGTGAATGTTGAAACGGCGGGCACTCTGTCTGAAATCATCACGGCTGGTGCGATGGAGCAGTTTACGAAAAAGTGAAGTTCTACAACAGCGATGACACCTTTTGGGAACTTATCTATTGTCCCCTAGGCAAGGTGAGCGTACGTATCCCTTCTTGGTGCAAAATCATCCGCATGAATTTGGCTTATCTTCCCAAGTTGCGGGAGATACACTGTGAGGGGCGTAGATGCCCATCGTTTAGCGATGATTTTTATGAAGGTGTGGATCTCAGCCGCATCACCATCTATGTGCCCGATGGCGAGGTGGAGCAATACAAGGGTGGCTATGGTTGGAAAAACTTTCCCCACATTCTTCCGGAATCTACTGCGGGGATAGAAGCCGTTACTCTTCCGACGGATGAACTTCCACAGGCTATTTATAACTATTGCCGGTAAAACTCAAAAGAGCATAAATCTGAATGTTGTACGATAGCAACAAGGCAATAGGCAATGATTGCCGATGAGATTTGGATTCTCACAGCATTCTCTGTAGTACCCCAAAACTTCTTAATCTTGAGGTGCTGCTTTAGCCATTTGAAAAACAGCTCTATCTGCCATCTGTTCTTGTAAAGGTTGGCGATTTCAGGAGCTGTTAGATGAAAAGCATTTGTTAGGAAAGTAAACTCCCTACCTTGCTCTTCATCATAGAATTTGACGAGTCTGAGTTTCTCCAGATACTTCCAGAAAGCGAAGTCTTCAAAGAAGACGGTAGTCACGATTCTGATTGGCAGAAGCAAATGTTGTTTTCGCAATAGGCTTACGCCCTAATTCAAGATGGTATTGTTTTGCTCTATGCGCTTCAAAAGCAACAATCAGATCTTGCAAACTCTCTCGATTACTCAATTTACCAAACATCATAGCAAGCAACTGATTCCAATAAGTGAAATGCTTCACATAGCCGTTTCCATCATACTTGTCAACCAAATGGCGAAACTTGTTATTGTCGAAAAATTCTATCAATTGGGCGAAAACGTATTTGTCTTTGTTCATTATGCAGTATCATTGATAACTGCAAAAGTACAAATTCAAATCGTCGCACCCTTAAAATCTCATGCAAAAGACTGTTTTTCAATTAATTCAAAGAGCGATTAGTCCACTTTAACGGGACAGTAGTGATGGCCAATATATAACTGGTGAGAAAACACCAAGGCACTATCGCACCCCAGCACTGCTAAAAGCTATAGTAAATATCAAGATGATTGATACCCAAGGTTATGGCATTCACGAGATGTTTGTGAGCCAAAAGGAACGTTATCTGCTAATGCCTGATTATGACAAATCCACAGCAACAGAAGTTGTCTTGGCCTTGCCTGGTACAGTTATTGATGAGAATTATAGTCTCTTACTATTAGAAAACAAAAATCTGTCTCTTACAGATGCAGTTCTGTTAGACTCTGTACAGAAAGGCAAGCGCATATCGCCAGAAGCTATTGCCATGCTCCGCAAGCGCAAACTGATAGAAGGTCGTTTACCACATATCTTCATAGCAAAGGATATTGCCCAAGTAACAGACCAGAAGATAGAATATTCCAAGCACAAGGGATTGGACAACAAGAAATGCGAGGCATTGTTGCTTGATTCGTTGAAGGATCATGGTTCGTTGACGAAACCTGAAATAGTGCGTCTGCTTTGGGATGTGCTGTCTGACCAGTTGGACGACAAACAGAAGAACAATAAATTGGATTATTTGCTTAAACGATTAAGGAAAGCAGGAAAAATATGGACTGAAAGAAATGAAGTTACTTCCGTATGGCACCTCACGGAAAAATAGTTAATTTCCGTGAGGTTACAAGCACATTTCCGTGAGGTATAAGCCAAGTCTACATATGTAATATGTATTTATGCTGACAATCAGTCTGTTACAGTCACTGGTGAGCTTGCGGAAAATTTTTATTTCAGAAAAATTCCGTGAGGTTTCCGCACATAAACCCTCAAAACAGACTCTTATTATGGAAGACATTCAAGAGAAATACAACCATCTTCTCCAGCAGAATGAGGCTATTTGTCAAGAAAACGAAGAGTTGAAATTGCTTCTACATGCGCACGGCATTGAATATAAGCCCAAGCATGCAGAAGAGAAGGATTCTGTATATTCACCTTTCACCTTTCCATCTGTCAAACTTTCTATAGAGGAGCGTGTTGCTATTTTTTCATTCCTTATTCAAAGGCAGAGAAGATGTTTTTGCGCGAAGATGGTTCAGCAAAACAACTGGCAAGAGCGGTTACCAACCTGTCTGTATCAACGAGTGGAGGCGAGGCGTATGCGACAAAAAGAAATTCAAATGTGCAGATTGTCCTAACAGACATTTTGCGCCACTCACTTACCAAGACTTCTATCGCCATTTGGAAGGCAAAGACGAGAACTGTTGTGATGTTATCGGACTGTATGGCATAATGCCCGACAATAACTGTGCCTTTCTTTGCACCGATTTTGATGACAAAAGTTGCAAGCATGGCTATAAAGACGATGTCCTTGCATTTGTAGGAGTGTGCAAAGAATGGAATATTCCCTACGCCATAGAACGCTCGCGCTCGGGCAATGGTGCTCATGTGTGGATTTTCTTTGAGGAGCCAATACCGGCTTTCAAGGCTAGACGATTAGGAAATTCAATCCTTACAGAGGCTATGCGACATAATGGTCGTATGTCCTTCAACTCATACGACAGATTTTTCCCAAACCAAGACCGAATACCCGAAGGAGGCTTTGGCAACTTGGTTGCCTTGCCATTGCAGGGACAGGCTCGCAAAAGACGGAATAGTGTTTTCGTAGATGACGATTTCCTAGCGTACAAAGACCAATGGGCTTTCCTTTATAACATCAACAAAGTGAAAAATTCAGAAGTTGACATACTGCTAAACCTACATGTCTGTGAAGAACTTGGAGCACTCACAACTTCAAATGAGAGCAAACCTTGGGTAACTCCTATACCACAAGATATTTCCAAGGGTGATTTTTATTCCGAAATAGAAATCACCAAGGCCGATAAAATTTACATTCCGCTAAAAGCTGTTTCGGCAAAAGTCCTGAATCACCTTAAAAGAATAGCATCATTCAAGAACCCTGAATTTTATAGCAAGCAGGCACTGCGACTTTCCACATATTCCACACCTCGCATTATCTCATGTTTTGATATCACTGACGACTATCTCGCCATGCCTCGCGGTTGCGAAGATGCAATTCTTTCTTTCCTCAATGAGAATGGAGTAAAGTATAATATTGTTGACGAGACCAACCACGGTACGCCGATATCTGTTTCTTTTCAAGGTAAAGAACGAGAAGAACAACTGGCAGCTATCAACGCATTGCTAATGCACAGTAATGGCGTGCTTCACGCTACTACGGCATTTGGAAAAACAGTTACAGCAGCAATCATTGCACGAAAAAAGGTAAGCACGCTCATTCTTGTTCATTCGAAGGCATTGCTTTCCCAATAGCATGAACGCCTGACTGAGTTCTTGAGTATTGACGATGTTGAACCTCCGGTGCCAAAGAAGCGCGGTCGCCGCAAGAAATTCTCTGCGATAGGTTGTCTCGACTCTACAGGCAACTCTCTTCATGGAATTGTTGATATCGCACTCATCCAATCATGTCTTGATGGCGATAGCGTAAAGCCTTTTGTAGAAAACTACGGAATGGTAATAGTTGATGAATGTCACCACGTGTCTTCTATAACATTCGAGAATGTACTGAAGAGCGTAAAGGCACATACCATTTATGGTCTAACGGCAACCCCTATCCGAAAAGATGGCCATCAGCCTATCATTTTCATGCAATGTGGTCCCATTCGTTTCTCTGCCGATGCAAAAAGTCAGATAACGAAACAATCATTTGAGAGGTATCTCATTCCTCGATTCACATCATACCGTTCCATTAATGATGATAAGCAGTCTATAACAACATTGTATCAGTTGCTTTCAGAAGACGAGACACGCAATACGCTCATTGTAGAAGATGTGTGTAAGGCTGTTGAAGCTGGAAGAACGCCTATCATTCTGACCAACAGAACTGCACATGTCACCATATTAGCCGAAAAGTTGAGGAATAAGGTGAAAAATGTTGTCACATTGACAGGGACAGGAAGTACGAAAGAAAAACGGGAGACGCTGCAACACTTGCAAGCAATTTCCTTAGAAGAACCCTTGGTTATAGTCGGCACGGGAAAATATGTAGGCGAAGGGTTTGACTATCCGCGTCTTGACACGCTTTTCCTTGCTCTTCCTGTTTCATGGAAAGGTCTTGTTGCCCAATATGCAGGTCGACTGCACCGCGAAAACGAAGGAAAGAAAGATGTGCGCATCTATGATTACATTGACATTCATGAACCTGTCTGCGACAATATGTACAGGAAACGACTGAAGGGTTACGCTTCCATTGGATATAAAATCATATCCCGACATTCACCCACATTGTTTGACAATGTAAAAGATATAGGCTTTCCTGTTTGTAAGGAGCAGATATTCAACGGTAGAACATATTACTTTCCGTACTCTTCAAGTATAGGAGATGCCAAGCGCTCCATCGTTATTTCTTCACCCAAGTTATATAGGGTAGATCGTAATGTATGGGGCACAGAACGAAGCGTAAATGAGTCTGTCGGCTGAAAAAAGAGTGAGAGATTTGTGTTTCAATGAGTTAGGCGTGTGTGGCTGAAATGACGGCGTAAAACGAAGCGTTTACATAGGCTTACATTTGGTTTACTTTTGGGGCTTGTTGAGGCTCTTGTGGTTTACATGGGGTTTACGGGTGGTTTATATTGCGTTTCTGTTGGTGGTTGGTGTTGTGTTGGTGTGGGGTAGAATGGTGGCTGAGGCCACTTTTTTTATGGTGTTTCTGAATTTTTATATTGCGAAATTATTCTATATAATGATTATTTGGTATATTGCAGAAACAAAACAAGTGAATATGGCAAAGGTAATACATGTGCATCTGCTGCACAATATAGATGGAACGAGGCGGAAAGACTGGTACTTTAGCAGCATTTCCGCGGTTTATACGGTTTTGACGGCTGAACAGATCGGCGCGACGAAGAATTATTTGCTTCATGCCGGGCTGTCTGGTAATGGTACAATATGCACGAAACGCGCTATAATCAAGCAATCTACGCTTATTTCATGCTCTCGTGGGGCAGATGATTAGACTGGTGTTTCTATGGCGTTAGAACGCAAATAAAAGGCCGTTTGGACGGTTGTTGGTTGGGAGGTCGATTGGTCTCCCTTTTTTGTGCTCCAAATACAGAAAACCTGTAATGGGATTACAAATGCTATTACAGATAGGAATTACAAAATACGGAAATAGGAATTACACATTCGGGGTTTTCGGGGGTAGGATAGAGGGGGAGGGAAAAGGATGGTTTTAAGGGATAGGGTGGGGGAAACTACCCATTTGTGATATTGGTAAAATGGGTGCGGATCGGGCTAAAACCTTGTATATATGGGGATTCTTGTATGATGTGAACCACAAAAGAGGGGGTACACCCCACCAAACGGGGGTCTAATGGCGTTGGAGGGGCATACGTTTCGTGTTAGAAGAACTTGGAAATGCTTCCAATAACCTCAAATACGTTCATGATGCGTTCTACCGGGTATTCTTGCTCGTCATAGTCTGTCGTATTGATAGGGACGAAACGCAGCTTCTTTGGATCTGACGACCGACGGAGTATCTTGATGGTGCGTAATGTATCAAGTACGACAGCGTAAATTTCCCCATATTGAATGTCCTCCAGGGTGCATTTATGGAGGGCAATAATATCACCATGGTTAATTTTTGGTTCCATAGAGTGTCCTGTGACATTACACCAGAAGTCTGCTTTCTCAAATCCTTGTATCACGATGTTGTTGGTCGGGATCGTTACTTGAGAATTGACAATCTCATTGAACCCACCTAAGAAGTCCACATCGTAGTATGGTTTGCCCACGGTTGAATTGAATGATACGGCTGTAGCATTGTCTTTATTTTCGATTTGTTCTGTGGATTTATTGCTCTTTTTCTTGCATGATGGCGAAATGGTTAGCATTTCTCCTGCTCCAGTCATGATCCACTCAACACTTACCTCTGGATAAGTGGCGAAAAATTTTGTAACAACATCCTCGGTAATACCAGTTTTACTCTCTAATGTGCCACGCGAAACCCCTATTTTGGCATAGAAATCACGCTTGCTGATACCTAAAGTACCAGCAAAAAACAAAATCCTTTGTTTAATTGGTGAAATATTTTGCTCTTTTTCTTGCATGATGGCGAAATGTTTTGTATCTTTGCAGCGTGTTTAAGATTGAACGAGCGGCCGAAGATACGAAAAAAGGTCGAGAATAAAGAATTTTTGCAATTAAAGAATATGAACGATACAGAAATAAAGGAGTGGCAGACGCAGAGCGTGAAGCACAAGGTGGCAATGGTTCTGATAATGGATGGTGTTAGTTTCAGCTATACAGAAGAGGACGGCATCGTATTTACAGCACCAGAATGTTATGTGGCGAGATTGATAAGACGGCTGATGTTCTGCTACGGATGTAGCGTTAGACCGAAGATAAACGAGGTAAAATGATTGCAGGATAACACGGAGACCCTGGGTGCTGCACTGGATAGTCAGCCACCGCACTGGATAGTCGGCAGGGCCGGCCTCGGATGACGGCGGGAAAGACCGCAGGAGTGGCAGGTTTGCCGTGCGCTGGATAGCCATGTGGGGTTCGACTCCCCAAGCTCCACCAATATGTTAATAATTAAAACAAGTGAGATATGAAAAAGTACATTCACGTAACAAAGGAGGTTCGTCAGGAACTGGCGGAAGTGTTCAAGGTGGGTGACCGCGCTGTGTGGAATGCCCTAAGTTTTGACAAGGAGCGTGGTGAGACGGATCGTGCAAAACGTATTCGTATGTTTGCCCTCCAGAAGGGCGGCATTGTGATGGTTATATCACCAGAGATGGAAACACTTCATGATTCTGATGACTACATGCGTCAGTATCTCCCTAATGATGTGATGCTTGAGTTCTCAAAGAAGGAGGATGCAGGTTGCGACGTGTACCACAAGGGTGTCAAGGTTCGTCATTACGACAAGGTAATGGTCAGTGATATACCAGAGATTCAGAACTGGGCTGCAACATTGAGATAAGGAGGAGTAAGTATGGAGTACCACGATAACAGACTTTGCATTTCTATGCGTGAATTGGTGGACGGTGGTGTTATGACAAATAGCAACTACTGTCAACTCGTTGCACGCAAGAAAATGGAGGTGGTGCGTCGTGGTGGAAGAGGCGGCTATGCGCTCATCGCGGTGAGTAGTCTGCCCGATGCCTATCAGGACAAGCTCAAGGATATTTATCCGGACCCGTCGCTTGAGGTGCTGCTTGCCTGGCTTGATGCCAACTACGAGGTGGACCAGGCAGCTGTCGCATATTTCAACGACTGGCGCAACCAGTGCGGACACGACCACGCTACCGATGCTCATGTGAAGGAGTATGTGACCAACGCCAGCGTGCTGAATGCTTGTATCAAACTCTACAACAACGCCAAGGCGATACAGAAGACGATGGGCCAGAAGTATGACTGGAGCATGATGTCGCAAGCTGTGGAGGGCTACCGTATGAAGACCAGGCACACATTGCCGGCAAGTATGTTGCGCTTCCGCAAGAAGGTGAACGAGTACCAGCGTGACGGATACCAGTGTCTCATCAGCCGAAAGTTCGGTAACCAGACAAGCCGTAAGGTGGATTACCGTACCGAGCGTTTGATTCTGTCGATAGCCGTGTTACCCAACAAGCCGTTCAATACCAATGTTTGGGAATTGTACAACTCGTTTGTGTGCGGTGAGCTGGACGTGTATGACCCAGAGACCGGTGAGCTTTTCGACGCAAGCGAGTGGACCGACAAGAACGGTGACCCGAAGTCGCTGAGCGAAAGCACCATCACCAACTATCTTAACAAGCCCAAGAACCGACTGTTTATTGAACACTCGCTTGACTCTTACACCACATTCATGCACGAGCAGATGCCACACGTTCACCGCCATGCGCCTGAGTTCTCGTTCTCAAAGATTTCATTCGATGACCGCGACCTCCCACGCAAACTGAAGGATACCAAGGCAAGGCCGAAGGCATACTACGCCTACGATGTCACAAGCCAGTGCGTGGTGGGCTACGCCTACAACCGCAACAAGAACGTGGACTTGGTTGCCGACTGCTTCCGCTCGATGTTCCGACTGATAGAAAGCAAGGGCTGGGGTTGCCCAGCACAGGTTGAGGTGGAGAACCACTTGATGAGTCAGTGGAAAGAGAGTTTCCTGAAGGCAGGAGTATTGTTCCCATTTGTACGTTTCTGTGCCCCGATGAACTCCCAAGAGAAATACGCTGAGCCGATGAACGGTGCCAAGAAACGCAGGGTGGAGCATCGGAACCACCTTGGCATCGGACGCTTCTACGCCAAGGACAGGCACTACCGCACAGAAGCCAAGAAGGTGTTTGATGAGAAGAATGACACCTACGAAGACAAACAGTACTACACATGGGAAGAACTGATTGCAGACGACATCCGTGACATCAAGGAGTTCAACAATACCCTTCACCCGAACCAGAAGAAATACCCCGGCATGACACGCTGGCAAGTGCTTGAAGCCAATATGAACCCAACGCTTCAGCCAATGGACAAATCGGTGTGGGCACGCTTTATCGGCGAGCACACAGAGACCTCCATACGCAGGAACAGCTACTGCAGAGTGGCGTATAAGGACTGGTGGTTGAGCAAGACTGAAGTGATGGAACGTCTCGATCCGAACAACTACAAGGTGGATGCCTACTATCTGACAGATGAGGACGGCAACGCAACCGACGTTTATATCTTCCAGAACGACCGACTTATCGACAAGCTCGAGGACGTGGGCACGTTCAACACTGCCGATGCGGAGCAGACTGACGAGGACAAGGAGATATTCGTGAACCAGCAGAAGAAGATAGCAGCCTTCAACGCATACGTGAAGAAGAACGCCATAGCAAGTGTGGGCATATCCAAGGCTGAGCAGACCGCCTATGAAGAGGCTGCACCACCGCCACCGATTGAACTTCCACCGATGGAAAGTGAGCAGGAAATGGAAGTGATCTACCACATTTCTGACCCGTTGGCAGATTTATAGAATGATATTAGAATACAATTAAAATAACGTGAGACATGATAACGAATGAGAACAAGAAGCGGATATTGGAGGCTATAGCCACCAACCGCACGAACTATCCGAGCGATGCCAAGCACGCTGCTTCATTGGGCATCAGCACCTCGGTATATAGCGCCATCAAGAATGGTCAGACAGACAAGGCACTGAGCGAAGCCAACTGGATAACCATCGCCCGAAGACTGGGTGTGAACCTCAGAGGAGGCATTGAATGGAAGCCAGCACGCACCGCCACCTTCGAATATATCACCAAGCAGCTGGAGTTCAGCCAACAGAGCGGACTGAGTGCGATACTTTGTGATATACCCAACATCGGCAAGACATTCACGGCCCGCTATTATGTGCAGTGCCACCGCAATGCCATCTATGTGGATTGCTCCCAAGTGAAGACCAAACTGAAGCTGGTGCGCAAGATAGCTACTGAGTTTGGTGTGGGCAGCAACGGAAGATACAGCGACGTGTATGAGGATTTGGTGTATTACTTGCGTTCCATCGACACCCCACTCATCATTCTGGACGAGGCAGGCGACTTGCAGTATGAGGCATTTTTGGAACTCAAAGCCTTGTGGAACGCTACAGAAAGGTGCTGCGCCTGGTATATGATGGGTGCGGACGGACTGAAAGCCAAGATCAACCGCTCCATTGAGTGCAAGAAAGTGGGTTATACCGAGATGCTCAGCCGATACGGTGACCGCTACTCGAAGGTAACGCCCGACGACTGCAAGGAGCGTGAGAAGTTCTTGAAAGACCAGGCGAGCGTGGTGGCAAAGGTGAATGCTCCTGCCGGTGCTGATATTGGAAGTTTGGTGCGCAAGACGGGTGGAAGGCTGAGACGCGTTTATACGGAAATAGAGAAACTGAAACGTGTGCAGGCATGATGATCGATGAATACAAAGAGGGCGACACCATTCAACTCCTCATAGCAGGTACCCATATTGGAGTCGTGATGGAGGATTGGTTAGAAAGCCACCGTGAGTGCGACATCAAGGTGCGTCGAGCCAAGACCAAGGGCTGTGTTGTATTGGAAACCACAGACGTCATCTATGCTGCGCACATTGTGCAATGGTTTCCGAAAGTAAAAACGAATATAAAAAAGTAGTGATATGGCAAAGCGAGCATATAGCCCCAAGGACGTGGCGAATATCAAGTGCAAGGCACTACCATTTGAAGGACAATGGAAAGCAGTGTTCGGCCAGCCAGAAGAGGGCGACACCTGGTTTGTCAGTGGTCCCAGTGCCAGTGGCAAAAGTTCCTTCGTTATGCAGTTTGCCAAGATGCTCTGCGGTATAGGCAGCGTGTTGTATGTGTCCTTGGAAGAGGGTGTTGGCTTGTCGATGCAACGACGGCTTGCCCAATTCAAGATGACTGACGTTCAAGGTTCGTTCCGCCTCATTACCGATGGCGACATCAAGGCATTGGAAGAACGCCTGGCGAAGCCCAAGAGTGCCAAGTTCATCATAGTGGACAGTTACCAGTACGCCTACGAAGCAGGGTGGGAATATTCACTGACCAAGGCGCTGATGGAACGTTTCAAGCGCAAGACCTTCATCTTTGTCAGCCAAGAGGACAAGGGCAAACCCATCGGCAAGCCCGCCATTAGGCTGAAATACGCTGCCGGTGTGAAGGTGAGGACGCAAGGCTTCAGAGCCTACTGTCAAGGACGCTATTCAGGCAACGTGAGCGAATACTACACCATCTGGGCGGAGAAAGCTGTGGAGGTTTATAATGACAAGTCTAACAACTAAACATAACTGAGATGAAGAAGAAAGTTTATATCAGCGGAGCGATAGCCCACTACGACCTTAAAGAGCGTATGGCAACCTTTGACCATGCGGCACGCTATCTCTCCATAAAAGGTTACGAGCCGGTGAACCCATTTGAAAATGGCGTTTCGCAGGATGCTCACTGGATGGAGCACATGAGGGTGGACATTGCCCTGCTTTTGAAGTGTGACTGCATCTATATGTTGCAAGGCTGGGAATTGAGCAAGGGCGCAAAACTGGAACTGGATGTTGCCAGTCCGTGTGGCATTAAAGTGATGTTTGAAGGTCATGAGAACAATGTTCGTGAATACACCTGCTGCCTTTGCGGTAAGCCCCAAATCGGCTATGGAAACAATCCTCATCCATTGAAAGATGAGGGGGAGTGTTGTCCTGAATGTAATTTGAAAGTGTTAAGTGAAAGAATAAGGTTGTCAGAATTGAAATAGATATGTCACAGGAAGTAACCAATTTCGCACGCTTCTATGGCATACTCAAAAATAGCTACAAGTTTGCCACTAAGGAGTTGGGCGATGAGTTCAAGGAAGGAGTGGTGAGCCAATTCACTAATGGACGTACCACTTCGCTTAGGGACATGACCCGTAAGGAGTACGACATGATGTGCGACAAGCTCGAAGGTGTTACAGCCCAATTGATACGTACCGCCAAGGATGTGCAGCGTAAGCATCGAAGCCAGTGCTTGAGGTTGATGCAGAAACTCGGCATCGATACAACAGACTGGACACGCATCAACGCATTTTGCCAGGATCAGCGTATTGCCGGCAAGGTGTTCTCCCAACTAAGTAATGAGGAATTGGAGCAGCTATCGGTGAAGCTCCGCTCCATCCAGCGCAAGGGCGGTTTGAAATCCAAGAAAGAACCGACACCTCCAGCACAGCCACAAGTGGAATACATGATGGTACCAATTGGAAATGGAGGTGAGGCATGAATGAGAAAGTGAAGCGTGTGATGGAATACATTCATGGCATCGCATACAGAGAACTCCAAGGGGACCAGTACATCGAATTTCTTGAGTGTATTGAATACGAGATAGACAAGGAACTGGATGAAGGAGACTGGCCGGAACCAGAAGAAGACGAGTGATAAGCAATCAAAATAATAATCAACAAAAAGTTTACGACAATGAAAGAAGACAACAAGCAGATCGTTGAAATGACGGCGGAGGAGATGGCCGAGTACCGGGCATTCCAAAAGGCGAAAGCCAAGAAAGAGGCAGAGGCGAAAGCCAAGGCCGAGCGTGAAGAGTACAAACAGCTCGTGGACGAGGAAATAGAGCATTCCATCCCCGTGCTTCTCGGCATCAGCGAGCAAATCAAGGACAGCAAGCAAGAGGTGATGGACAACTTCAAGACCATACTGGAGATGAAGTCTGACCTGTTCAAGACCAAGGTCAAGGACGACCAGCGCAGCCACACGTTCACCAACTCCGAGGGCAACAAGCGCATTACGCTCGGTGTGTATGTGACCGACGGCTACCGTGACACCGTAGAAGACGGCATCGCCATCGTGAAGGAGTACATCGCCGGCCTTGCCAATGACGACAAGACACAGGCGTTGGTGAACATGGTGTTTCGTCTGCTGGCACGCGATGCCAAGGGCACGCTGAAGGCAAGCCGCATCGTGCAACTCCGCAAGGTGGCGCAGGACACCAGCGATGAGCGTTTCCTTGAAGGCGTGCGCATCATCGAGGAAAGCTACCAGCCGGAGGTGAGCAAGCAGTTCATCAGGGCTGAGATAAAGAACGAGAACGGAATGTGGAAGTCAATACCGCTCGGAATGACAGAATCCTAAAAGCGAAGAGACATGATACTGGAAGTGGCGAAGATGCCGAAAGTGGCCTTGTGCCGTAAGTGTTACGGCACAGGTTGTCTCCACGACAAGGAGACTGGCAAAGAAAGCACATGTGACCAATGTGAGGGAACGGGCAGAGTAACCGTCAGCGCAAAGATGAGCTATGACATTCGTCCCTATAAACCAAGAGACAGACACTAAAACATTTTATGAGCAAGAGGCGAGGAGCAAGCTATCAGAAACGTGTCACCGACATAAATAGGATATACGACCAACATGCCAAAAGCGGAATCAGCAACCGCGAGATATGGCGAAGGTACGTGTATCCTGTTTATGGTATATGTGAGCGTACCTTCTACAACCTCCTTAATGCCTCTTGTAACCCTAAGAACGAAGTGCCAAAAGAGGCACAGCTGTTTCTAAAATTCGACTTTAACGATGAACCAGGACCTACAGAGAATTATCCGGAATATCCTAAACGACGTTAGGGTGGAGTTGAGTGATGAGTTTGACCGCAACTTTGAACGGCAGGCATTCTTCAATGAGGCGTGGCAGCGCAGAAGCAGCCCCACACGTCCTGGCGGTTCGATACTGATAGACACAGGCAAGTTGCGTCAGAGCATCAGCAGCCGAACCACAGCCAGCAGTATCACGTTCTGCTCGACACTGCCTTATGCAGTGATACACAACGATGGTGGCGAGATAAAGGTAACGGCGAGGATGAAGCGCTACTTTTGGCACAAGTACTATGAGTCGACCGGCTCATTCGGCCGCAAGAAGAATGGTGAGAGACGGAACGACAAGCGCACCATACAACTGAGCACGGAGGCTGAGTTCTGGAAGCACATGGCTTTGATGAAAGTAGGCAAGAGCATCAAGATACCACGCCGCCGATTTCTTGGCGCATCGCCCGAAGTGGAGCAAGCGGTGAAGGAGATCATCGAGGAGAATTTGGCAGAATATTTTGAGCACGAATATAAATTGAAATAAACATGGTAAGAAGTGAATTATACCAAGCAATCAAATTAAAGCTGGAGCAGGACGTTCCAGAGGTGAAGCACATCGATTTGTGGAACCACAACGTGGAGTTCCTTGAGCAAGAAGACGCATGGGCACGCCCAGCGGTGTTTGTGGAGTTTGGCACCATAGGCTGGGAGCCGTTTGCTGGCGGCAAGCACCAGCGTGGCAAAGGTGTGGTGCGCATCCACCTCGTCACAGACTGGAACGAGGGCGAGCATGATCAGGCCTTCGCCATTGGGCAGAAGATAAGCGAAGCCCTCGAAGGATTGGAGGGTGAACTGTTCAACGGCATGGTATTGATTGAGACCGCCACCAACCACAACCATGAGGACCTGCTGGAGAGTATCGATAGCTATGCGGTGAGATACCTGCGATAAATCGGAAAAGAATGGTCAAAATAGAAGAATAGACTATTTCGGTGCGAAAAGTTTTAATTATTATCAAAAAAGCGTGGTTTTCTGTCTTTGAACCACGCTTTTTTCGTATCTTTAGAGCGCGTTTGTCAATGAACGTATAAATGAACATAACAAATGAACAGAGTAATATCGGTAGAAAGCGTTAGACGTGGCAATGCTGCAATTATGAGTGGCAAGCGTCATGGGATAAGTATGGATGCACATAATGTATCTGTACGTTGCAAGACTATGATGGGTAGCTATACAATGACATTCGAGCGCGAGCGAATTGTTAAGGCTGCTAATGAAGCTTTTGCTAAAATCATGAGATAATGGAGCGACAATTCAATTTCATATATACGAAACTTGTTCGAGCCGACGAAGACCTCGTTGGCTTGATTGCTTATGGCATATACAAGAAACACAAGATAGAGTTTATTGAGAAGATAAAAGCAGACACTGGTCATGCGCCAACAGAAGATGAGTGTCAGACATTCTATTCTACTTGCACGACAGACAGTCAGCTGGAGCATTACCGTATGCAAGCAGAAGCTATGCTGTCAGAGACTATATCAAGCATCGCACGTGAGGAACTGACTAATTATGAGCGAGACATGTACAAGAATTTCAAGAGTGAAATCAAGTCGTGCATCCCATCAAACTGGAGTTCTTTGGGATTTAGTGTTCTTGCTGGTCTTTTGTCTACGCTGCTTTTCTCGATTATTGCTAGTCTATTCTATTTTATTGGAGAGACATCAGATAAATCAACCCATGAAAAAGTAAAGTCTGCAATAGAAGAAGTGCAGGAATCGCCACAAGACAGTATTCAAGTAAAAAATAAATAAAGTTAAAGCCCCGACGGACAATTACCGCTGGGGCTTTCTTATGCCTTTAGAATGGGATTATAACGCCGTTAGGCGGCATTGGTGAAGGATATCATCGAGGAGAACCTTGCAGCGTATTTTGAACACGAATATAAATTGAAATGGAAGGAACAAGTCCGTGTAAATTTGCGTTTATGCGGACTTTTTGCTATATTTGCAGTGTGTTCAATAATGCACAAAGGAAAGACAATGAATGTGATAGAAATTATCTGTACGGTGATTGGTGCTGTTGCCACGATTCTTGGTGGCGTATGGTATATATTGTCCAAAGTGTTTAAGATGGGGCAAACTTCTGGGCGCATTGACAATATAGAGAAATCGGTGACGAAGTTGGAAAACGTGATGGATCGCTTGCCATGTAATGTGCATCGTGACGACATTACGAAGATAAAGACTGTATTGGTGGAGAAATATCCCAAGTCATCATCGATTTTTTCAATGAAATCAAGTCCGCGGAAATTGAACCCAACAGGCGAGAAACTGTTTGCGGCAATCAATGGCGAACAATTCTTGAAAGAGAATAAGGATAGATTGTTTGGCTATATATCAGACAACTCCCCCTTGGTCGCTTTGGATGTGGAACAGTTGTCCAATGCTGCATGTTTGTCGTTGGTATCTACTCCAGCTTTTAATTCTCTGAAGAATTATGTCTATAACGAGCCAACATGGACGTTGCCAGACGGTAAACAATATGATATAACGATCAACGATGTTTGCTTTGTGTTAGGATTACGATTAAGGGATATGTATTTATCGGAACATCCGGAACTAAGTAAAAAATAAGAAATAAGCCCCGTCGGACAAGTTGCCGCCGTGGCTTTTTGTTATAATCGCATTCGAATAGCAATAAATTGATATATTATTCGTTATTTTGCAAATAGGAACAAACATCCAATGAACTATGGCGGGTAGAAAGAAGATAAAACTTAGGTCATTTGGCCTATCGAATACGAACTTAATACAGAATGGCACAGGCATTATTGCCTGCTTAAACAGTGTTCTCCCTGAAGACAGCACAGCAAATTCTCGTAGAATGATGCTCAATGCTCAAGATGGAGATGAAGACTTGTTGTCCTTTTACTCATTTCTCAGAGATCGTTATTTGTTTGGCATGATGCTTCGAATTATCCCTGTTGAGAATGGAGGCTTTATATCTGATGATTTATTTTCGAACAATACGATTTCAATCGCTGATTTGGAGCAAGGTGCGGACAATGGATTTCAATATAAAGACCATTATTATTTTATGCTTAGTGATCGATTTGTTGTCACCAACTTATCTGGAAGTTATAGTATAGACCGTTTTCAAACTTACATCAATTGGCTTACGGAGAATCACAGAAACTCCATATTCGATATGAATCCTGTCACTAAATTGCCAGACGGAGTGCGTGTGTCTGACATCAAGAGTATAGAATTTGCTGGTGTAAGAGCAGTAAACGTTGAACCCAATTCTGAGCCAGCTGTGGTTACCAAGATGCGAGAAATAACGTCGGATGTATTATCTATGTTGTTTGAAGACACTGAGGAATTAGATAATATTCGTGGCGAAGAGTTGGTTTCAGCAAAACTGTTATTAAAGATTAGGAAACGTCCCGCAGATATGGCAGAGGAAGACTACACAAGGGCTATGAGTGCGATGACACGACAGATAACAAACGATAGTGGCATTGCAATAAAAACGAGGCAAGGTGGAACTTATACAGGAGAAGCTGTTAAGGACGTCAAAGAGGTCGATGTTGAGCTTACAGAAAATGATAGGTTGAATGAGCAGCAATTAAAGCAATTGATGGAACAATATTTGCAAGATTTGGAAAGTAGAGACAATCATGGCTAAACTCATTATAAGAATACTAATAGGTTTGTGTGCAAGCATAGGCTTTTCTAAGTTTGGCGTAAAGGGTGATGTGGACATAATGCAGACACTCTTTACCATACTTGGCATAGTATTCTCTATTGTCATGAGTTTGTTGGTCACATTTGATTTGTCGGAGATCTTAAATGCAAAGATTAGGAAGCGCATTCGGACATCAATAAATGAAACCATGCACAATTTTGTTATTGATTTTGTTTTTGCTGCTTTTGTCTTTCTACTTGTTGCTGTGATTTTCAAGTCCATTGAGTCTATTGAAGTATACGGATTCACAATAGACTTAAAGCTTGCTGGTATAATTATTACAATATTCTCATTATGGTATGAGGTTTACAACTTCGGTAAAATACATAAACTTAAGATTGACATAGAGGAACAAGTTCTCACAGAAAAGCAGAACACCCCTAAGCAATAGGCTGGCTCATTAGAAGGCCAGCCTATTGCTTTACCGGTGGCGGACATTGCCGTCGTGGGTCATAGTGTATTCACGGTTAATTTCATGAATGCGCTTTGTGACGAGTGCGCGAATCTGTCTGAAAAAGTAGTGGTTTTTATCTTTTGAGAAGTAGATGTTGCGCCCATATGAGTCATGGAATTCGGAGAATGTGTAGCCGTGGTTGTTGGTCAGACCGAGATATACTATGCGCTGAAGGTTGCGCATAGGATTGATGGATCCAACGTATTCTCATGACTGTTGTGCGTGGGAATACTACTTCTATCGGCAAGCGCAGTATGTGCTCTACTGCGGCATTGAGATTGTTCTTTTTTTATCATCATGTATTTTTTCTTCCATAACTTGATGTGTTTTGAAAATTTGTTATTATCTTTGCATCAAAGGATAGGCTTCTGATTCCTAATGGGGGTATGTGAACCTCGCTGGACAGTCGTTTATCCTTTTCTTATTGCTACATATAGTGTTTCCGATTTGTTTTTGAACACTTCTGTTTTTAATTTCCACAATTCATCACCGATAGTAACCTCATATACATTGTAGCCTGTAACGCCACGGTGTATCTTTTTTTGAATGTTAGCAATGTCTTTCGGGTCGGTCATATTTTTAACCTCCCCAAGTGGGCTGTGGCGTATGAATGTCATTTGTGAAGCATAATCCTTGAATGTCTCAAACATTTCAACCTCCTCGACCGTATAGGCGTGTGCAATGCCTCGTTTGAATGATTTCTTTGTCTGATAGAACTGCCCTGTTTGTAAGTTTGCACATTCCTTGCCGTCTATGGCTGTGACAGAGTTCGTAACCTCTTTCTTGTAGTTGCGGAAACCATCGCTATATTTGTGTTCCAAACAAGTTCGTAAATATTTGCACGCAGCGCACAACTCATTTTCTGGAATGAACTTCGCCAACTTGATTTTACCCTTTGCGATGTCGCAGTCACGGCACCGACGAATGGTGTAGGGGTTGTAGTCGGGTATGGTCTTGTTTTCCTTTCCTGGATTGAAATGGAAGATACCCTTTGTGTCACGCTGAAGAGCTTCTTCGCCCAGCGCCATTGCCTCATCGTGGGGCGTGGCAGGATATTTGGACTTGCGCACCTGTACTACGGTGCAACGGCAGTTCCACCCGTTGGGTGGATAGTATTCCTCCCAGAACGGGTCTGACGGCGGAAGTGTCACGCCATTAAGTGCAGCATGTTCCGGACGCACCTTGCCATCGTTAGCCGTGCGGTACTGGAGGTTGTAGCGGTCGCCGTCCTCCGAGAACCGTTCCCACTTGGCAGCCATCTCCGCAGACGATTGTACGAAGTTGTACTCCGCACGAAGGTAGTTGGAGTTGTAGGTGTTGTCTATCTTCCGAACATCATTCAAAAATGCTTCGAATGTCTTTCTATTGCCGTTAGAATCCAGCAATGATGGGAAAGCCTCGTTGAGTTCGTGGAAGGTCTTCATTCCCGAGAAAATATAGTCAGACCTCTGGAGGTGCTTGCGCATGGCGTCAGACATCTCCACCTGTTTAAAAGTGGAATCCAATGCTCCGGCATGTGCGTTGATGAACTCCTGAACTTTCGGTTCTGCCAGCACCTCGATGCGGAACTCCGACCCTTTCTGAGAATAGAGCGTGCGCATCATGCCGTCGAACAGTTCAGAGAGCTGCTTGCGTATTTGCTCCTGTTCCTTAGACAGCGACAAGGTTTGTGGATCATCGCCTAATAGCCGGGCAAAGCGTTGGTGCAGCCCCAGATAATCACTGGGGCTTAATCGAAAAAAGATTTTCTTCTGGTCTGAAGCAGGGTATCAAGGAGCACTTTGTTAGTATCAATATCCTGAGGGGAGTGTTCCATCAATTCTTTTTCGAGCCTGTTGAAGTATTCTCGTATGAGCTTTTCACGTTTTTTCTGCTGATTGTTTTCGGTATCATCATCCTCTCCAGTCGGCAGCATGGGCTGCGCATTGCGACGTTCGCCTACTGGCATACTGTATTTCTCTGCAAAGTAGGATGGGTCCACTTCGTAGCGGTCGGCAACCATGGTTTCGTATGCCACCTGTTGCTCCGGTGTATAGTCCACCGCATCATCCCATTCGAAGCGCAGCCCCTTGACGGGGAAACCGTGCTTTACCATGCGTGGAATAAGTTGGTTGTTGACGATGTCGCGCAGCATGGTGCAGTCGCTTTCGACGAGGTTCTCGAATACCTCAAGGTGTGTTTCTGATTGTGAGAGGCTGCTGCCGTCCTCGATTGTCATCGTCTGCCCGATGATGAGCTTTGACAGTTCCGAGTTGGCGCGATCGATGCGTTTGTCATAGACATTGAAGGCATCTCCCTTGCCACTCTCTACAAATTCAATCTCGGTGTCCTGCCCTGCCACCATGTACTGGCTTGCTCCGGCACCCTTGAGCATCTGTTCAAGTCGTCCCATTTCCTTGGGGTCGCGTGAGGTGGTGCGTGCAATACGCATCGGCATACCGAAAATCTCGCCGAAGGAATCCCAGAATGCCAACATATTTTTCTTCGGAATGGTCTGCGTGGCCGCCTTCAGATACAGTCCGAGATCGTCGGGCCGTCCGGCCTCAATGAGCCAGTCGGTGAAAGGTGCGGAGCGGTAGTCTATGCCCGTAGTCCAGTCCTGCCCGATTTGTTGAATGACCCGACCGTATTCCGGAATGACATGCTTGCGTGGAATGAGCTTCACGTCCGTATAGCAAGGACACCCGTCGCCATCGGTGGTGATGTCGCCAAGTTCGATGAGCGAGTGCCCCCAGAGGTTGGCTGCAAGCGCGTATTCGAGCGTTTGCTTGAACCAAGCCTGATCGAAATAGTGGTGTGCTTGGTCGTTTTTATTACCTTTTGCATCGACGAGTTTGAAAGACTTCGCCATGACGAATCCTACCCGCTGGCGCACACAGCCCGACAGGTGAAGGTCAATATCCACGTCGCGGTATATGTCGTAGAGCCGTTGGCGGTTGGGGTTGTCCACATTTATAGCCATCTGCCAGGCGTTGCGCCAGTCGGCAATGTCCTTGCGTGTAAGCGCATCGGTGGTGCGTTGCAGTTCGATGACCATCTTCTTCATGCGCTTGCGGTCAGACGACTTCGCAAGGTTGAAGTCCCCGTTTGGCGTGTGCAGTATATTTTGACTGCCCCCTCCGAACATACCGCTGAAAAAGTTCTTTATATCCATGGTGTTACCAATTAAATTCTTTGATTGGTGGCTGCATTAACAAGTTGAATGTTGGCTGCACTCGGTAAAATAAGCGAGCTTCTTTTGCTCTCGTTTGCGCAACATTTCGGCATAGCCCAAATAAATTTGGTCTCTGCTCTCGTTTGCTCACCAATTATGTCGTAATTGTGTTTGTGAACCGAATATGAGCAAGTCGCCAGTCGGTGTGCCGTCCTCGTCGGTGTTGAGCGGCAGGTCGGGGATGATTTTTCCGGCTTGCACGCCTTCGAGCCACTTTATGGCACGCTCGTAGCGCTCCTTGCGTATTTCGCTGCCCATCTTTTGGGGCATAGCGGCAATCATGTGATAGAGCGCAATATCGGCGGCATACATTACGACCAGACGGTTGCGGTTTTCGCCTTCGGCCGAGAACACCGCTTCCGTGTCGTATTTTGGTCTGAGGTAGCCGGCAATTTCCTCGCAAGCCTCCAGTTCCGCATTGTCGCGTATCTCCTGCGATGCCTGCGACACGACCTTCAGCGCATTTTCGCCTATGACCACTCTGTAGTCCTCTTCCGTGATAAACATAGTAGGCCTCCTTCCTAATCGTCACATAAATGGCCCGACGCTCGATGTCGGAAACCTTTACCCCCTTACGGAAGCGGTGCTTGGCAACCATTTCGCGTATGGTGCGTTTGGGTACGACCTTGAGCGAGCCGTTCATGTAAATCACATAATACTTCATGCCAAGCAGCTTTGAGAGCTTGTTGGCTTTCTTGATGGCACGCTTGCACTGCCATCCCCAGATAATGTCCTTTATTACTTGTATCATTGTTACCAAATGTTTTTGGCGGTCGGTCTTTTGCCGAACACCGGTTTGAAACTTTCCTGTCTTGTATTGCGCTGGAGAATCCATATAGCGCCTTCATCAGCGTCAGGCGCATCGTCATGCACACGGCTGCCACGCTCCAACGCCAACGTCTGTTCGATGCCCACCTGCATGTCGGGGTCTTCCTTCTTGCGCTCGTTGTACCAGACAAAGCCACGTTCCCAAAGCGGACTGACCGCCTCGATACGCTGGATTTTGTCTGGTTTCTTTCTCTTGTCGGGCATGATGGGCAGCTGGTAGCCACGCAGCTCCCCTTCCACGGCAAACTCGTCCAAAATCACATCCTGCATGAAGTTCGCTTCCATGAAGAACTGAATAGCCACCGTGTCGCGTGTACGCTCGTAGAGGTCGTATAGCCATCGAACCATCTCGCTGACTGTCGCCTGTCGCACGAAACTGTCTATGAGATGCAGTTCCGAGCCAATCTTTCCCCATAGTCGGCTTGCCTTGTAGTCGTTGGAGGTTGTCGATTTGAACGACGGGTCGGTGTAGCACACCAGCATGTCGTACTTTTCGAGCTTTGGGAGACGCTTGTATCGAATCCAATCCGCACGGAAGATCGTACCGTCCACGACAGGGTTGTGCATCATCTCCTTCTCCCAGGCACGATAGCCCACGAAGTCGCGGTAAGCCTGCGCCTCCTCTTGGGTCCATTTCTCTTTCCATACCGGTTCTCCGTTACGATCGACCGCTACGATTTTAGAAAGGAACACTCCCTTTGTACGTGAGAGATTGTAGAGCACCGAGTTCTTGCTGATGAGGTTGCCCACCATAATGAAGCGTCCACGGCCCACATCAAGCGCACCAAAGAGCGCCTCCTTCACCCAGTCGGTGAGGTCGTGTACGCGTTTGTCGTTGCGGCAGAGTTCATCATCGTCAAGGTCGTCGATAACGATGTAGTCGGGGCGTGATTCACGGTCGCGCAGGCCACGCGGCGACTGTCCACGACCGCAGGCAAGGAACTTCACACCGCTCTTTGTCTTGAACTCGCCCTCCTGCCAACCGCCATCATTCTTCTGTTGTCCGAAGTCGGCGATGAGACGCTGGTTGTATTCCAGTTCCGCTTGAATATCTCCAAGCAGTCGGTCGGCATTGTCCTCTGACTTTCCGACAACCACCATAAAGTTGATAAGCCGCTTCGGTTGGAACATCAACCAGAGCGGCGTGAATACATCAAGGTGTGTCGACTTGGCGTGCCCGCGCGGCCACATGAATACAGCCTTCAAGTCGGGCGTGTTTCGGACCTTGCGTGCAGCTTCGTTGTGGAACGGAGCGTTGTGAATGGTGCGTATGACCTCGCCGGTTATCTTGTCACGCAATTGCAGGAAGTGTGGAAAGTAATACTCGCAGAATGCTGCGTAGTTGTTGAGCAAGCGTTTGATACGCATGTCCCTTTCTGCTGGCGTTTCGCTTTTCAGGCGTGACGTGTCCGTAATGGCTTGTACTTGCCGGCATCGCTCTTTCCACTCCTCGTATGCCTTTTTCTTTTCTGCTGCTGTTGCCATAGGCTGCCTCTGCTATTTAACGTTGTTGAATATTGGCTGCACTAACAAGTTGAATGTTGGCTGCACTCGGCAAAATAAGCGAGCTTCTTTTGCTCTCGTTTGCGCAACATTTCGGCATAGCCCAAATAAATTTGGTCTCTGCTCTCATTTGATTCCCATTTGCTCAGTGATGTACATGTTCTGGTACTTGTTGATTACACGCATCAGTTCGGGCGTAACCTCCGGGTCAGTCTGCGAGCGGTACTCCAGCCACTTGGAGAACGCCATGAACACCTCAATGGCGTCCACCACATTAGCCTTCTTGTCGAGCTTCTCAATGACCGACGAAAGTTTAGCCAGCTTGTCGCCAAGTCCTGCAATGAGTGCAGGGTCGTCGGAACCATTCACTTGTGTAATGAGCGTGTCGATTGTGAGCAACAGTTTGTTCACCAGTTCGGGGCGTGTGATGTTCTTTGCGGCACGCGCCTCTTTCCACCCCTCGGCTGAGCACCATTTGGATATGGTGACGCGTGACACGTCCACCTTCTTCGCAATCTCCTGCTGCTCCATACCCGAGAGATAGAGCGTGCGTGCCAGCGATTTGATTTTATCCAAATCCTTCTTCGTTCTGCGATTGGTGCGAGCCCCATCGCTCTCACTCATTCGGATTTTCTTTTTTTCAATATCTGCCTTTGTCATGTTGATAAGGTTTTTGTTTACATCAGGGCATACCACGCCCCGATTTAGCTTTGCTGAACAGTGGCTGCGCCTCGGCATAGCATTCGAATATGATTCGATGCTCTACGCTCAGCTTGCGCACTGTTTCTTCTGCAAAAGTGCCACGATTTCGGTGGCTCTCCAAAAAAGTGTGCAATGGTTGCATAGAAGTGTGCAACCATTGCACACTTTTTTGGCGGACAGACAATTACCTCGTAATATTGCAGTCGCAAAATCGGGCAATGCAGCCCAGAAAACGACAATGATATGAGTAAAGGAAAACGCGTAAGAATAACCAACGACAGCCTGAACAGCTACGGCACAAGAGTGCTGACAGCTGGCATGAACGTGGAGCAGTATCAGCGCAACCCCGTCCTGCTGTATATGCACGAGCGTGGTAATGTGATAGGCTATGTGAAAGACCTGAAGGTGGAGGATGGTGAAGTGACCGGAGAATTGATGTTTGACGAAGCATCCGAACTATCCACACGCTGTAAGAAGCAGTATGAGTTCGGCAGTCTGAAGATGGTGAGCGCAGGGCTTGACATATTGGAGACGAGTGAGGACCCCGAACTGATTGTGCAGGGTCAGACCAGTCCTACCGTCACCAAGAGCAAACTGTTTGAGGTCAGCTTGGTGAACATTGGAGCCAATGATGATGCCATCGTGCTGCAGAAGGACGGCAAGAAGATTACTCTCGGCAAGGACAGCGAGTGTCCCTTGCCAATGTTGAACAATAATAATCAAAAACAAATGGAACAGAAACAGTACGCCCTGCAGTTGGGCTTGCCGGAAACGGCGACTGATGCGGAGATCACTGCCAAGCTCAGCGAGCTGAATGCCGCTAAGCAAGAGAACGAGAGACTCAAGAAGGAGAAGGATACCCTTACGCTTGCCAGTATCACTGCCGTTGTGGAGAAAGCAGTCGGCGAGAAGCGTATCGGCACAGACAAGAAGGACGAGTTCATCAACCTGGGCAAGGAAATTGGGCAGGAGAAATTGGAGCGCATCCTCTCTGTCATGTCGCCACAGATGAAGCTCAGTGCCGTTATCGGGCACCAGGGTGGAGCTTCAACCCAGCAGCCTGCCACATACAAGAAACTGAGCGATGTGCCGTCTGCTGAACTCCTCACACTCCGCAAAGAGCAGCCCGAGGAGTATAAGCGACTCTACAAGGAAGAGTACGGCATGGAGTGTGAACTTTAGTACAAACCAATAATACAAAAAGAATGAAAACGATTTTGACCATGATTACGGCTTTGCTGTTCAATGCGTTTACAGGAGCTGTGTTCGGTATGGCTTTGGGTGTGTCGCCCGTGGCAGGTGCAGTGGGTGCCAATGCCATTGCATTAGCCGTAAGCGGTGCAATGCCAGTGGGCGTGGCACGCGAGGGCGTGCTGAAGGAGATTTGGACTGGCGAGTTGGTTAAGTCCTTGCGTGAGTTTCTCGAAGGAACTTGGCTTGATGGCATTCCCGACAATTCAAGCATTGTTGACAATGATGTGATTCACTTGGTGGAGGTTGGCGTTGACCCTGACGTGCTTGTCAACAACACCACTTACCCAATCCCCTTGCAGGCACTTGACGACAAGGACATCGCCATTCAGCTTGACAAGTTCCAGACCAAGGTAACCCCAATCACCGATGATGAGTTGTACGCTATCAGCTACGACAAGATTGCCCGAGTGAAGGAGAGTCATTCAAACGTCATCAACGATGCCAAGTTTGCCAAGGCAGCACATGCGCTCTGCGCCCAGAAGAATACAGCCACGACCCCAGTGCTGACCACTACCGGCGAACGTGATGCTGCTACAGGTCGTCTCAAAATGACCGTCAAGGACCTGCTTGCGATGAAGGCAGCCCTCGACAAGTTGGGCGTTCCGACCACCAACCGTCGCCTCGTGTTGTGTACCGACCATGTGAACGACCTCTTGGAGACCGATCAGCGTTTTAAGGAGCAGTACAACATCGACCGCAACACCGGCAAGGTGGGCAAGCTTTACGGCTTTGACATCTACGAGTACGCCAACACCCCGTACTTCTCATCCAATGGCGAAAAGAAGGCTGTTGGCGACAAGGGAGAGACTGCCGGTGATTTCCACTGCTCATTTGCATTCTATACACCGCGTGTGTTCAGGGCTACTGGCTCTACCAAGATGTACTGGAGACCTGCTGAGAACGACCCTGAGTACCAGCGTAACAAGGTGAACTTCCGCCACTACTTCATCTGCATGTTCAAGAAGGCAGATGCAGGTGTCGTAATGACCAGCGGATATAAAGCAGAAGCGTAATGGCGAGAATGAAGTATTTGGTCCTGCACTGCACAGCCACGCCGGAAGGCCGTGAGGTAACCTCTAAGGAGATACGCCACTGGCACACTGACCCAGTAAGCAAGGGTGGTCGTGGCTGGAAGCAGGTAGGCTATACCGACCTGATACACTTGGATGGCAAGGTGGAACGCCTTGTTGATAACAACGAAGATGCGGAGGTCGATCCGTGGGAAGTGACCAATGGTGCCAAGGGCTACAACAGTGTGAGCCGTCATGTGGTGTATGCCGGTGGCTGCACCAAGGATATGAAGCATCCCAAGGACACGCGCACCCCTGCGCAGCTGAAGGCGATGACCGACTATGTGCGGAATTTTCATCAGCGTTTTCCGCAGATCAAGATTGTAGGTCATTGCGACCTTCCGGGCGTAAATAAAGCCTGCCCAGCCTTCGATGTAGCCAAGTGGCTCAAGTCAATAGGAATATACCAATAGTAAAAATATGGATGGCATGAATATCAGTGAAGTTCTGAACGTTCTCCTTGGTGGAGGTTTGGTGGCTACCCTTGTTGCGATAAGCACGCTTCGGGCTACCATAAGGAAAGCGAAAGCGGAATCGATGAAGGCTGAAGCCGATGCCGAGACGGTGCGTATGGACAACGCCGAGCATGCCACCCGTATCTTGGTAGAGAACATCGTGAAACCATTGAAGGAAGAACTCAATGAGACAAGAAGATACCTCGAAGCCTCGAAACGCGAGATGGCGCGTCTTCGGAAGGCTATCGACACTGCGAACAGTTGCAAGCATCATGATGATTGCCCTGTTCTTGTCGGGCTGCGCGACAAGCCGAAAAGCGAGCGTGGCCACGGAGGAAAGCGTGAAACAAGTATCCGCGGACACCCTCCAGAGCGAGGTGCTTCACACATGGACGGAGACAGTACCACAGGAGGAAGCCAAGCTGGAGATACCTCTGGCGGAACTGACTAATCTGCCCGAAAAGGCAGAGTACCGAGCCAAGAACGGACGAGCCAGCGCAACCGTGCAGAACAAAGGTGGCACCATCGTTGTGTATGCCACTTGCGACAGTCTGCAACGCCAGTGCGAGTACTATGAACGCCAGATGGCGAGCTACAAGAAAGCATTGGAGCAGCAGAAGAATGAAGCCAAAACGGAAAAGGAACGCAGTTCCAATCCGTGGAAGATGCTTCTCATCGCCTTTATCGTCGGAGTGGCGACCGGCATAGTATTAACCATTACAACAAGAAAGATATGGCAAAAAGTGTTTTAGACGGAACCAATCTCATTCTGAGCGTCGGTGAAAAAGCGTTGGGCTTCTCCACTGGCTGTAAGGTGACAACCACAACGGAGACTGGTGAGCGCGTAACCAAGGAGGCAGCAAGCGGCAAGTGGAAAGAGAAGTTCGTGAAGAGTTTTTCCGAGAGCATTTCAGCCGAGGGCTGTGTCCTCACGGATGGCGACACCGAGACCCCGACCTACGATCAGTTGAAGGACATGCAACTCAATGGTGAACCCATAGACGGACGTTACAGTCTGCGCGATGGCGACCAGCGTACCGGCAAGACAACCGGTGGCTACAAGGGCAAGTACATCATCACCTCGCTGGAACTTGACGCACAGGCCGGTGACGATGCCAAATACAGCCTCCAGTTGGAAAACTGCGGCAAGGTTGAGAAAGTGGCCAATGGCCTTAGTGAAGCATCAAATCCGGAATAAGCTATGATAAAGATAACGTTGAAGGGGAAAGAATATCCCTGTGGCTTTGTCATGGGAGCGTTTCTCATGTTCAAGCGAGAGACGGGCAAGGATGTGAGCCAAATCAAGCAGGACGACCTTGAAGAACTGCTGATGCTGATGTGGTGCTGCGTGAAGTGCGCAAGCCAGGCGGAAGGCACCGAGTTCCCTCTGGACTTCGAGACTTTCTGCAACAGCATTACACCAGACGTTCTCAATGATTGGAATGAGCAGGTGAGGCAGTCGGCTGAAAAAAAAAGGATGGGGAAAGTGTAGAAGACCCCGACATCGAACAGTTGCTCGGTATAGCGATGGGGTGCATTGGAATGAGTATGGATGACTTTTGCCGATGCACCCCTTCTGAGTTCTATGCAGCATGGAAAGCATGGAATGAGATGCAGCAAAGCCGTGATCGTGGCGAATGGGAACGTCTGCGCATGCAGTGCCTTTGCACGTTGCAGCCTTATTCAAAGAAAACGCTCGATGCCTCCGACATTATGTCATTTCCATGGGAGACGGAGCAGAAGTCGGAAAATGAAGTGAAGATGGACAAAGAAGACACCCTACGCAGATACAGGGAAGCAAAGGCGGCGGCAGGGTTGAAATAAACAATTATTTGCCTTTGAAGAATTTAATCAGGGCCGCGATTTTGGTAACGACATATAAGAATATGGGTAAACAAGCCACAAGACAAATAGCCACCGTCAGCACCGATGCGAAAGGGTGCTGCACGATAAGGTCGTGTATGGGTTTCAAGTTTACGCTCATAAGTTGTTCAAAAATGTATCCGCCACAAAGGTAAACAATAAAAATGAGAATATGGCAAAAGAGGTCAGTTTTATAATAAAAATCAACGACAACGGCAGTGCGAAGCGTGTTACTGCCGATGCCGAAGAACTCGGTCGGGTCATAAGGAGCGTGCAGGACGAGAGCGAGCGGCTGAAGAGCGACATCCTCACATGGTCGCAGGCATCGCAAGCGATTGATGTACTCCAGGACTCCATCAGTGATCTGCAAAGTGTCATGGCAGACCTTACCGCAGCCTACCAAGTGCAACTCGTGGCAGAGACCCAGTTGGAGACCATCATGCGGCAACGTATGAACAGCACCAACGAAGATATACAGAGCATCAAGGAATTTTGCTCCGCCCAGCAGGAAATGGGCGTAATCGGCGACGAGGTGCAGTTGAGCGGTGCCCAGCAGATGGCCACGTTCCTGAAGGAGAAGCAAAGCCTTGACACACTTATCCCCGCCATGAACAACCTCATCGCCCAGCAGAATGGACTGAACGCCACCAATCAGGATGCCGTGAGCATCGGCAACATGATGGGTAAGGCGATGCAGGGACAGGTGGAAGTGCTGCAGCGTGTCGGCATCACCTTTGACGAGGCACAGAAACAGGTACTGCAGTTCGGTACGGAGAGTGAGCGTGCTGCCATGCTTGCCGAGGTCATTACGGCCAACGTTGGAAACATGAACGAGGAACTTGCCAAGACGGATGCCGGACGGCAGAAGCAACTGGAGAACACGTTGGGCGACATCAAGGAACAACTCGGCGGACTTGTGCAGGGGGCGATGCCGTTTGTTACCATAGCTGCGCAGACGATGATATGCGTTACAAGCGTCGGCAAGTTCGTAACCTCCCTGACAGCACTGAGTGCAGCTTTCTCCATATCTACAATCAAGGCAACGGCATTGGCCATACATGAGAAGATGGTGTCTATGGCGCAGAACATGTTGGCGGCAAGCGGATATACGGCAACGGCTGGCACGGCAGCCCTGACGGTGGCTGTAACGGCATTGTATGCAGCCTTGACCATGGGAATATCGGTTATAATCACTGGCATTATCACCCTGTTCAGTTCCATGGGCGACGAGGCGGAGGACGCTGCGCAGGACGTGGACATTCTGAAAGACAGTACTGACGCCTTCAGCAATGCCTCGTCCAATGCCAAGGCGGAAATCGACATGGAGGTAAGTTCGCTCGCCTCGCTTATCAACAGCCACAAGAATGCCACGAAGAAGGTGGACGAGTTGAACAAAAAGTACGGCGAGAGTTTCGGTTATCACCGTACCGCGGCGGAATGGTATGACACGCTCATCGCCAAGAGCAAGGTGTATTGCGAGCAGATAGGCTATGAGGCACAGGCGAAAGTATTGGCTTCCCAAATTGCTGCCAAGCAACTTGAAAAGGAAAGCAAGGAAAGTGAGCGTTATCAGCTCGGTCAGCAGTATTGGGACGGCAACGGCAACATACACTACAACTATGAGAACGCAGCTGGCGGAAAGGACTACTATGACCAACTTGGTGGGCAGATAAACAAACTCACTGGCGAAATCAGCATTTTGCAAAAGCAGTATGATTCCGCCATAGACCACATGGTGAGTGCCCAAAAGAAACTGGATGCGTCAAGGAAGTCTGTAGATTTGTCGCGCAAGGACTTGAAAGATGTTTCAGACCAAGATCTGACGGATAATATCACCCAACTTGAAAACGAGTTGAAGAACACCTCGCGCAGCAATGAGGCAGAGCGCACAAGGCTGAATAAAGAAATCGGCAGACTGAAGGCGGAGCAGAAAAAGCGAGAGGATAATGACAAGAAACAGCAAGGTATCAGCACAACTAAAACGACACCGAAGAAAACCACAACGACATCAAAGGTAACGGCGGACGATACTCCAATAACTGACCCGAAAACACTTGAAGATGTAGGCAAGAACATTTCCATTTATGAGGCTCGGCTGAAGAAGACGAACAAGGAGGACACCGAGAAGATAAAGCTTCTCACGGAACTCATCAACAAATACAAGGCACTTCAGAGAACCATACAGGAGGAGATAGACGCTGCCGACCACACGGTGTCGCTCGACACACTTGAAGGAATAGATGCCGAGATACAGTTCCAGCAACAGCTGCGACGCAAGACTTCAAAGGAGAACCTTGCACAGATAGACAAGGAGATAAAGCGTTTGAACGACCTTAAAACGGCATTCGAGGACAGTTCGCACGCAGCACTTGCCACAGACCAGATACATACCTACGAACAACTTGACAACGAGTTGGCCTTCTATCAAAAGAAACTGAAGACCGCTACCGCCACAGAGCGCATCGAGATACAGAAGCAAATCAAGGAACTGGAAAGGCTTCGTGGCAAATGGGACGATGTGCTTTCTGCAATGGATAAGCCGGCAGCCATCGGCAGTTTGAACTCGATGGAGGAACTTGACAAGGCCATTTCTTATTACAGCGAACGGCAACGTAAGGCTACGGGTGCGGAGGTGGAGAATATCCAGCGTACCATCAACGCCCTGCAAGCCAAACGTGATGCGATGAACCGTATGGTGGACTTGCCAACCATGCAGCAGGAAACAGCCGACCTTGGCGGAATGAGCGGAAAGAAACTGAGAATGGAACTGGAACTCATCGGCATTGAAGGCATCCAAGACAAAATAAGGTCGCTGCAGAAGATGCTCGATGATACCAAGAATCCGCTTGGCGATGAACAGCGTAAGGAAGTGACGAAACTTATTCAGACATGGGGCAACTATGAGAAAGTACTGAAGAAGAGCAGCGTCAAATTCAGCGATGCGTGGGCTGGAATAAAAGGTATTGGCGGTGGTGTCGAAGGCATTACCGAAGCGTTAAAAGGAAACGGCAACGCCTGGCAGACCATCACGGGCATAGTGGATGGAGCCATACAGATATACGAGGGTGTCAATAGTGTCATATCAATCATTGATGCCCTGACCGCTGCGACAGGTATTTCCAATACCGTAACCACGGCAAGCGGAGTGGCGGCCACCACCGCAGCTACGGCAAAGGTAGCGGCAGCCCCCGAAGAGGTGGCGGCATCCGTAGCGACGATGGCAGCAGTGAAGGCAGAGGCTATGGCATACCGTGAGTTGGCAGCCTCGGAGTTTATGGCGGCACACGCTTACATCCCGTTTGCAGGTGCCGGCATCGCAGCCGGATTTATCGGCATGATGCAGGGACTTGTGGCATCGGTGGCCGTTACCCCATTTGCCAACGGCGGTATCGTGTACGGACCGACCTTGGCGCTGATGGGCGAGTATGCCGGGGCAAAGAGCAACCCTGAGGTGATAGCACCGCTGAACAAACTGAAGTCGCTTATCGGCAATAATGGCAGCGGAGGTGGCGGTATCTATGAACTGAAGGTGAAAGGCCGCGACCTTGTGGCAGTGCTTGCCAACGAGACGAGAATAAACAGAAAGGGAACGAACATCAAAATATAAGGAGCATGTATCTACACGGACATTTTTACAACCAAAAGGAAGAACGCATCGAGGTGCATATATTGACTGGTGGTGACCGTACTAAGGAAACTGTCATTGGTGAGAAGAATGGGGAACTGTCGTTTACAGATGACCCTGTGGAACTGACGAGCCAGGTGAACGATACGTTTGACCACTTGCTGTGCCAGCAGGCTACTGTACGCCTTCTGGCGCGGAACTTTGTGCCTGACTTTTTTTGTGCCTCATGCCGTGACGCTGTGGTGAACATCTACCGTGAGGGGGAATGTCTCTTTGCCGGATTTATCGAACCGCAGAGCTATTCGCAGGGCTACAACGAGGAGTTTGACGAGATAGAGTTGAGCTGCATCGATGCGCTGACGGCATTGCAATATGCTAAATATCGTGATGTGGGTTCGCTCGGTGTGCTGTATAATGTGGTAAAGGCGGAGGCTGAACAGCGCACATTCTTGGCGATGCTGAAAGAGATATTGGGCGGTGTGACGGCTGCGCTTGACATTGTGGGTGGTAATGCCATGCGCTACCTGTACGATGGGAGTAAGGCTGTGGATGATTTGGCTGGAAACCATTATGCGATATTTGGCCAGCTGACGGTGAGCGAGTTGCTTTTTCTTGGTGATGAGGAGGATGACGTATGGCAGCAGGATGAGGTGTTGGAGGAGATACTGAAGTACCTGAACCTCCACATCGTGCAGGATGGGTTCACGTTTTATCTGTTCTCCTGGGAGAGCGTGAAGGGCGACGAACGCATCTACTGGCGAGATTTGCTGACTGGCGCAAGCGTGACGACAGCCCGGCAGACAACGGACATCGTGACTGGTTTGGTGACAGACACGGATACGAAGATAAGCGTAGGGGAGGTGTACAATAAAATTATGCTGACTGCCAAGGTGGAGCGTATGGAGAGTGTGATAGAGAGTCCGCTTGACAACGATCTTCTGAAAAGTCCCTTCAGCAACAAGCAGAAGTACATGACGGAATACAGTAGTGACGATATAAATGCCTTTGATGCTATGACTCACGGACAGGAAACCTCTTATAGTGGTGGCTGCGTGACTGACTGGTATGTGCAGATGATGAACAACAGTCAGTGGCTGTTCCCAAAGAGCGGGAGCGGTAATCTGATGGAGGAATACTGTAGTGAGGGGAGAAACCAACATTTACTGCCTAACTTCTTGGCGAAGAACCAAGGCGCTGCTATCATGGCATTTGGTAAGGTGGAGAAGAATAGTAAGGACAACTCTCCGACACCGAAAGTGGAAATGACGAACTACTTAGTGGTGAGTGTGAACGGCAACTGTGATGACAGGGAGGCAACTACCTATCCGAATGCCAACTCGTTAAAGGCAGGCATACCGAGGGCCGTGTATAACGGCAGTATGACGGGCGGTGTTTTTTCGCCTACAGACGAGGGCACGACGAACTACATCGTGCTGAGCGGAAAACTGGTGCTGAACCCTGTGATGGCATTGACAGACACCTACAAAGCAATATATAACTATGATGGTGGAATATGGGTGGACGTCCCACAGTTTTCAGGTATCATGAAATGGTTTGGCATGAAGGTGCCGAGCCGAAACAACGGTGACGGGCGATACTACACGCAGCAGTGGTGGAAGGCAGCATTGCCTAACGAGAAAGTGGCATGGGATATGGAAACGGCGCACGGCTTTGTTCCGTTTACGGATACCGGTCCTCAGTTGTATGAGTTCCAGTATAGTTCCATTGGAGACGGCAGCGACCATATATCAAAGGTTGGTGTGCTGGCATGTATGCTGATAATAGGGGATCAGTGTGTGGTGGAAAAAGGCACAAAAGGACAGGTGACGGACTTCGAGTGGCGAAAGTACAAAACGCTGGAGGAGTGTTCTGGTGAGGATGAATACTACCAACAGTGTTTCACGATAGGTTTTGACCCGAAAATAGGTGACAAGATAGTAGGTACCAAGTTCGATTTGCAAAACAACGTGAGCTATGATCTTGGCATTGATGCGGAGGGGATAGCGATACCGATTAGGCGTAGTGATAAGGTGAGCGGCAGGGTGCGGTTTGTGATACTTGGGCCTGTGAACGCGCTTTGGGACGTGGTGACGCGAAGACACCCGACGTGGTTCAGGCATACGAAATGGAGTAGTACGACGATTCCGCTGATGGCGCATGTGAGTAGTATTATGGTGGAGCAGTTCGAGGTGAAGATATATAGCGACAACGGACTGGTGAACAACACTGGTGATAACGACCTCGTTTACATGAGCGACACTAAGGAGAGCTTTGTGAACGTGAAGGATGACATCGAAATGAAGATAAACTCGGGGCTGACAGCTGCGGAGTGCCAGGCTTTGGACGTGACGGACAGCGTGAAGATGAGCACCCCATTGAACACGTTGACTGGCGAGGGGCTGTTGGCGGTGTATGACTATGCGAGGGGGGTGAGCGCTAAGCCTGAGCAGTTGTATGTGGACTACTACTACAAAGAGTGGCATGCGCCAAGGGTGGTTATGACGCAGAAATTGACGGATACAGATGGTGGCATCGTGAGTTTGTTTGCTCACTATCGCCACCCCATGATGGATAAGATCTTCTTCGTGCAGGGCATCAGTCGCAATCTTGAGGAAGGATATGCAGAAATGACACTTAAGGAAATTGAGCAATGATAGACATCAAGGTAATAAAGAAACCAAAAAACGAGGGCAGCACGTCGGCCCTGCGGACGGGTGGCACTGCTTATGGCGGCATGGCAGTGAAGGAGGCTGCGCATGCGGCCAAGGCTGACATTGCAGAACTGGCGAAGGAAGCAGTCCATGCCACGGACAGCGATCATGCTATGAACGCAGATGAGTCGAAACATGCACTGGAGTCGGACCATGCCAAGGAAGCAGACAATGCAGACAAGTGGGATTATCGTGAGTTTGACGACTATCTAAATCAGCCAGTGAGAAAGACTGATGGAGTTACCTTTGACTCCGTGACCTCGGACAGTATAAGGAGCGCTGGGCAGTTTGTGGACGGACTGCTTGGTGCAGGGTTCCGGTTGTGGAAAGGTGAGGACGGACGCACCTACCTGACGGTGGACAAACTGACGGTGAGGCAGACGATGGCCGTGATGGAGCTGCTCATTGAGAAGGTGAGAAGTGTGGGTGGCCAGATATGCGTGAGCGCGGCTAACGGACGCATCAAGACCGTGGAGAAATCGGGCGAGCGCTATCTTATCACCTTCGAGCAGGAGAATATGTTTGTACAGCACGACCTGGTGCGCTGCCAGACGTTTACGGGCAAGGATATGCGGAGCTACTGGGTGGAAGTGGCCGATGTTACGGAGGCCGGTATCGTGGTGGCGAAGGAGGAGTTTGAGGGCGTGGAACCGAAGGAGGGCGACGAGTGCGTGCTGATGGGCAACACGGCAAACACGGACCGCCAAAATATGGTGCTCATATCGGCCACCGAGGACGGCCAGCCGAGAGTGGATGTGATGGACGGCGTGAGTGGCAAGACCTTTGACAATGCTTTGCGTGCAAGGTTCGGTAACCTGGACGGCATCATGGACGACAAGTTCCCAGCAGACCGCCAGCCAAAGGGTAACGGATTATATGCGAACAACGCCTTTTTGAAGGGAACTTTCGTGCTGGAGACTGGAGAGGACGTGAAGACTCGGTTTGAGATAACGGAGGGTAAGGTGCAGAGTGCCATTGACGGTGTGAGGAACGATATCGTGAGTGATAAGAGCTACCTTAATAACCCGACGTTTGCATCGGGGCTGGCGAAGTGGGATTCGGAGAATGAAACGGTGTTCTTTCTCGTCGGCAACAGGTGGATATGGGCTAACGGCGCAGCGCTATCGAAGAAGGGTGACGGTGCGAGCGTGGTGACAGACATGGGACGCAAGGTGGTGCGGATACGCAACAAGTATATCCGCCAGAAGCATGAGAATCTGCGCTTTGTGCCGACCTTTCCGACAAACAGCGCCGGAAAGAAGGAAGCCTTGCCAGTGTATCTGAGTTTCTTTTATCGCTGCGCAAAGGCAGGCACGCTGAAGATTGGTTTTGAAAATGTTGACAAGACGGGGTTTGCGGACTTCAACAGTATGGAGGTGAGCGAGGAAATCGCTGCTACCGACGGCTATGTGCAATACACCTGCAGCGGACTGTGGAACGGCACGGGCGACTTCAAGCTGGCGTTTGACGGCGACATCTATCTGTATATGCTTGTGCTGAGCACAGACAAGATTGAGGCGCTGACGTACAAGTACAAAACGCTGTTTGAGCAGTCGGAGCGACTGGTGAAAATATCGGCAGCCGTGTATGACAAGGACGAGCGGGCACTGGAAGAGACGGGGCTGATGATTCAACCCGAAGGTACGGGACTCTATATTAAGGATGCAAACGGCAAACTGGCTCTGATAGGAGTGGGCGTGGAGGAAACGGATGCAGAGGGCAATAAGAAAACCGTCGTCAAGCTGACGGCTGACAATATCAAACTGGAGGGGCTGGTGACTGCCAACGGTAACTTTAAGATACTGGAGGACGGCAGCATCGAGGCGAAGAACGGAAAGTTCAGTGGCGAAATAAATGCAGCGAAGGGTAATATAGGAAAATTCGTAATCGATAATGGTAACATCATCACCAAAGGACAAGGCTCTTTGCAGATAGGTACAGATGACTTCAAGAATGTGTTTTCCACAAAAAGCGAAAAGCGCAAGCTGAAAGTACAAGCAGGTATAGGCGGATCGATTGTTAGGGAATATGCATTCAACTATAGGCAGAACAATCATTTCACCTTGAAGAATGAAACGGGTAAGAAATATGACTGGCTGAATATTGCCGTAGCCAATGTGATGGATATGGATTATTTCAGTAGCACCAGTTCCACTACGAAAACTACCAATGGTTACGGCTTCCAGTTTGCTATGCTCGGCAGTGGACATGTGTGTCAAGACGGAATAGTGGAAGGTATGTGCCTTGATGTTATTGATGATTTTAGTGAAAATAATCAGGTACAATTAATTCAGCCACCTTTGTGGGGCAATAGGATATGTGTAAAGAGTAACTATTATGGATGCACTATTATCCTGCCAGACAAGTATTCACTGCTATCGTGCATTGGGTGTGGTATCATCAGGAAAGAAGAGCAGAGAAAGTTCTCGTTCCGTTTTGATGTGGTCAATTTCGGAAGCAATACAATTTATGTTGGTGGATATAGCACTGTGGTGTTTGACAACAATAAACAGCCTTTGAAAAATGATAGCTTTCCGCATATTTACCAGGAGGGAGCAGAACAGACAGGAATACATGATGTAGGAATAGGGGAGAACAGAAACCTTAGTTTCCTTTTAGTATATGATGGTAAAGACTATAAGGCCATTGTAATGAATTCTTAAATAATAAGGAGAATAATTATGACAACAGACGAAAAGAAAGAAATCAAGCAAGCCGTGCTTGACGAAATCAAGGCTGAGAGCAACGACATTACGGAGATTGAGACCGTCTCCACTCTCGATGGTCTTACGGGTTTGCCTGCCATGCAGGGTGAAAAGCTCGTAACAGCTCCATTGTCGCTTCTGTCTAAGCCTGCAACTGATGCAGCAGCGACAGCAAATGCCGCAGCGGACACGGCTAACAAAGCAGCGGACACGGCTAACAAAGCAGCCCAAACCGCAACAAATGCAGCAGCGACAGCAAACAAAGCAGCTTCTATGATATCGACCTATGACGATCGTATCAACTTAGCAATGAACGGTGCTTCAGCTCGCTTTGATGGTTTTGTTGAAGGAGTTATAATAGAGTACTTATCCGTAATGTCGATTGATGGCGTATATTATGACATCAAGAACAAGCGTTTTTGCGCTAAGAAAGACGGTCACTACTATAATAATTGGGTTATAGGCGATAACACGCACGCTGCATCAATGTACCTCGATGATGGTCGTAGAATTCCACGTAAGGATAAAATGTATGTATGTGGAACTAATCTCTATGTGTGGAGTGATGAAGAGGGTAATTTGGTGGTAGTTGATAAGACTACGAAGGAACTTGGTACGTGGCTTATCACGCACGATAATGTTACAACTATCGATGCGCTCAATCAAGAACTTGACGCTTTTGATGCAAAAACGGCACAAGGGCTGCACCATGTGAAATGTTGGGGCATTCCATTGTTTGTGACATTGTCGGTGCTTAATGTTGACAAGAAGGTGCTTATGCAGACGATAACTGGCTCAATCACATTGAATGCTGACAACACAGCTCTTGGGTCAATCAGCGGCACGGAAAACTACTCCATCGCAGTTCGCTATTATCAAAATAGCAAGTGGGGCAAATGGAGCATGCCACTCAATCCTCCAACCGCACAGACTGGCCCGTCCGGCACAAAGACAAGTTACATTTACTCCGCTGGTTCAGACCAAGACACCAAGACTCTCGTAACCTCTAAATTTTGGATATACAAGCACAGCAACTTCAACCTGTTTCTGCGCTTCAAGCATTGGGGCGCGAACAATGACGAGGCAGAGGAGAATTACAGCCAGGTGCAGCTACCCAACGCCTGGACGCAAAGTAATGGCCTGTTGCGCCGCGACATATACGCACGCCTTGACGCGTTTGAGCTTCGCGAGCAGAACTCCACGGCAACAGAAGTTAAGATTGTAACCCCGATTTTTACCACAGGCGGCACGAGAGAGCTAAGTATATCACAAGCAACAACTGCTAAGGCAGGTGTGATGACGGCAGCTGATAAGGCACAACTCGATGTGATTGCGGCTTCGATGGATTCCTTTGGCAACAGCATCACGGAACAGGCCAAGCGTATATATGACTTGGAGCAGTGTAAGCCTTTGGCTACGAAGAGTAGAAATGGCTTCATGAGTTCTGAAGACAAGACTCAGCTGCAGGGTGCGTATGCTGATTTCAATGCCCGACAACAAGCAAATGACGTGGAAGGCTATGTTGGCAGGAGTAATGTAATTAGTGTTCCAGGAACCGTTGAAAACACACAAATTGCTGCTGATTTTTATCGGAATGCTGAGGAACGTGATTACACCCCAGGTGATTCATTTGACGTGTATGTTTCGTCTGGGTATGATGAAAATAATCCAAACAAACAATGCGTTTGGTTTGGCTTACATATCGAACCGACCTTATATGTGCGATATCGTCTTGATTATTGGTTGCATGGTACTGCCGATACACTTGTCGGCAAGTACTTATGCGACACAAGCGATAAATACTATGAGGTTCGTGAGGGTGCTGTTGGTGAATATATATCCGAAGCTTTAGATGATACTCCTTGCATTATGACAATTGCCGATAGGCGTCTTCTTAATAAAATCAAACAGAAGTTGGGTTTATAATTTTGTAATTCGTGATAATTGTGAGGGCGCAGAACTTGGCAGCGTATATGGCGTTGAGTAAGGTTGCGTAATGCGAAGCGCGAGCGAAGCGACAAAACTAGAAGAACGGGGTTCGGATAGTGTCCGGACTCCGTTCTTACATTTTATGAATACCGGTGTAATCCGGTCGGAAATATATTGGGGGGGGAGTACTCCCTGGTGGGTACGTTTCGTTTTAAGAAAATAGACGGCTCGTTTTGGAATGGCGAAACGTTTCGTTTTGCGGATTATAAATGTTTTGGTCAATCAGTTGAGCGAGTTGGCTCATATTGGAATCGAAGTCCTCATTATCACGACAGTAAGTAATCCTGAAACAGAATACCTTTTGCAAAGAGGATTGTCTGTAAGAATATTTCCAGAAGTAAAACTGTGCACAACCATCATAGACAAAGACATCGTATGGTATGGCGCTATAAATACTCTTGGCTATACAACAGAAGAGGACAATGTGATAAAAGTGGTAGACAACAAACTTGCCAATGAATTGTTAGAAGTTCTGCACACTTCCTAATTCCTGCGTAAACAATGCGTAAATAAACTGTTTGAGTCATGGATATTCAATGGTATGCCACAAAACATCAAATAGGGATAACTCATTGATAATCAATGAAAGTTTATAATAACAAAAGTAAGCGTGACCTTTTGAATTTTCACGAAATGATTAGTAATTGAGCGACATTTCAATTACCAAGCGAAAAATATAGGTGGCGATTTTGTGACTTCTAGTCTCAATTGAACTAAAAGACAAAGAAAATTGCAAAATTTTGTAATATTTTTGTTTATTATTACACGTTTTATATGAATAATTAGTATTTTTGCTACATAAAATTTTCGCAAAATGGCAAAAAATGACCTCAACAGATTGAAAGTGGTGCTTGTTGAACAGCACAAAACGGCAAAATGGTTAGCAGAACAAATGGAAAAAGACCCTGCAACTATTAGCAAGTGGTGTACCAACAAAGCACAGCCATCATTAGAGACTATCAAAAAGATTGCAGAAATCCTACAGGTTAAAATGAGCGACCTTGTAAGCAACGAACAACCTTTATAATTGGACCTATAGGTCGATTTTTATATGGCAAAAGACTATAGCGAAGACCAACTAATACAGAAATCGACAGCCGAACTATTGGAAAATGAGTATGGCTCGAAGTCTGTGTACGCTTTCGACAATGAGGTACTTGGCGAACAAGATACACTTGGACGCAAGACACAGGGAAAGGTTGTGCTGACACGTCATCTTCGCATGGCTTTGAAACGTCAGAATCCATGGATGATGGACAAGCAAATGACGGAAGCCGTGGTCACTTACTCCCAAGGCTGATGAATGAAGAAATTATAGTTTAAATTTCCGATGGAAAGAACAGATTACATAGAAAAGCGTGAGGACATCATTTCGAACATCGAAACCTTGTACTCATATCTTCATGGCGAGAGCGGTGAAGACTACAAGCAATGGGCTGTTGACAAATTGAAGCGAGGCAAAAATATGGTTGTCGAGGTGATTAACGGTCATATTTGTTTTGCTCCAAGCAGATTTGTTGGCTACTTAAATAACACCCGAGAAAAGCACGATGATAATCATGGTGATGGCACTGATACCGATAAGGTTCTTAAAACTTACTACAACAAAGTACAGGACGGTCGCTTGGATTTCATTTTGCAGAAGGAATTGGCTAAATATGATGAATCTTCCGCAGAAAAGAAATACTGGATTCATAACGAAATGACCATTGAAGATATTCTAAAAGTAGAGCAAGTGCATGTACCCATATTTCCCTTAAAAATAGAATATGACAAATTCTGGCATATTCAAATGCATCTTCCTGAGGGCAAAGGTGGAACCATCATTGATCCTAATCTAATGTTGATGGAGTCAGAGCCTGTAATTGGAACTGGAGAATGGAATGATGCTCAATGCCAAAATTTCAAAACAATTGAAAATGGGAATATCGTTCTGGTTAGAAGAGGCAGCCAAGCATTAGCATTATGTCAGATTATAGGTGATAATTTCAATAGTGTTTCTCTGTGTGAGAAGTTCATCAATGTTAATTTTAGAAAAGTCAAGATTCTGGCATGGGCAAACGAGTTTAAGCAACCACGAGCAGGATTATTCTCGCAAGGAACATTCTCTTCATGTAGAAAAGGCACAGAACAATATCGTTACATCGAAAGTTGGTTAAAGTATATGAATGACATTGAATATTTGGAGAAATGCTCCAATCTTCTCTTAAAGAAGCGTAACATAATTCTTCAAGGTGCCCCTGGCACAGGTAAGACATATAATACTGCCGCAATAGCCTTAAAGACATTAGGTGTTACAGATATTGACCTCACAGACCATAAAGCTGTGATGAAACGCTATGACTCATTGCTTGGAGATCAGATATTTTTCACGACATTCCATCAGTCACTTGACTATGAGGATTTTGTCGAAGGACTAAAACCACATGTACAAACTGATGTAGATGGCAATTCTATTGGTGTAACCTATGAGCCAGTCGATGGCATCTTCAAACGCGCCTGCAATGCAGTTCAAACAGACCAAAGTAAAGATATTGTAGAGTGTATTGACGATTATCTCCAAAAGATAAAAGGGTATCAGAACAAACGAGAGATACCAACCGTCACAGGAAGATCATCACTTTATGTCTGGTGGAAAGAAGGGAACTCTACTGTCAGTTGTAGAAGTACTAACTCCACAAGTTCACGGGGAGAGGAATACACGCCATCACCTCTAAATATCGAGAAGATAAAGCTGCAGGCTCAGGGAAAAGGTGTGGAGAATAATTGGCAACAGTATGCTCAGGCCTTTATTGAAGCTGTTAAGAAAGAATTTCATGCAACTACAAATAAGCCCGTTGTACTGATCATTGACGAAATCAACCGAGGAAATGTGTCAAAGATATTTGGCGAACTTATTACCTTGTTGGAGTCAGACAAACGTCTAAATGGGAATCATCCTATTAAAGTGATGCTGCCTTATTCAAAGAACGAAGTGTTTGGTGTACCTTCAAACCTGTACATTATCGGTACGATGAATACCACTGATAGAAGTACAGGAACCCTTGACTATGCTTTACGTAGAAGATTTGCTTTCATTACACTCAAATCTCAAGATTCTGTGATTAAGAAATTCTATTCTGATACAGACAATGAGGAACTTGGAACTATTGCTTTAGGATTATTTGAGGACATTAAGAGATTCATTGAGAATCCTAAACATCTATGTGGAGACATGAGCATAGATGATTTGATGGTAGGTCATAGTTACTTCATGGCAGAAAGTGAAGATGACCTTCATGACAAAGTAGAGTATGAAATTCTTCCGCTTATAAACGAATATATCAATGATGGCATCCTCAATGTTAAGAACGACGAAAAGAAAACAGCCTTTAATTCATGGCTTTCACTGAGTCCTGTCCAAGAGATTGAGAATGAAGACCAAGAAGAAGATGAAAACGAATAATAGATAACTAGTATGAAATCCATTCTTATTCAAGAACACGAACGTCTGAGCATCGAACATAACGACAGATATGATAATCTGAACCTTGTTCGATGGGACAAACCTATGGAACACGATCCATGGGGATATTATGCATCGTATGTTATTGGGGCAGAATGGATAGACGATAAAGAAGCATTAGTTGTAACGACAAAGAGAGGGATGGAAGAAATAGATTTCCTCACTATGTTCATGATGTGCTTCTCATCAGATTTGTCAGTGGAGTCTTTCGCCGAGATTTATAACATCGATAGTGAGGCTCCTGTCATACATGCACCATCACTAAAAGGTGTCTTAAGTCCTCTTATTGTCCTGCATTTTCTTGGAGTCGTAAGTAGAATCAAGTCTTTGAAGAAAGGCTATGTACATTACAGCAAGAACCTGAAAAAAGTCAAAGGACACATACAAGTGATGAAGAATGAACGAAAGAACATTGCTTCAAAAAGATTCGATAGAGTCTTTTGTGACTTTGACGAATATACGGTTGACATTCCTGAAAACAGACTTATCAAGAAAGCCTTATTGTTCTGTTCTCAGATACTCAGAATAATAACAGAGAATCATTCCATGGGGAACAAAGCAAAACTGATGCTATCAAAGTCTTTGGCTTTGTTCGAAAATGTAACCGATGAAGTACAGATAAAGGAAGTGTCTCTGATAAAAGGGCATAAACTTTTTAGTGAATACAATGAAGCTGTACGTTTGGCAAAACTTATTCTTCGAAGATACGATTATTGTATAAGTAAAACAAGTTCATTGGACGAGAATGTCCCTCCATTTACATTGAATATGTCATTGCTCTATGAGCATTATGTTTATGGATTGCTAAATGAAGCGTACGGAGATAAAATAATGTATCAGTTCAGTGGAAAGACGGGATTGCCAGACTTCCTTTATTGTTCAACAGGATTCAAGGCAATACTTGACACAAAATACATTCCAAAGTATGAGAGTTCATCGCTTGACAATAATGTCATACGACAACTAAGTGGTTATAGTAGAGACATTCCTATCCTAAAGCGCCTTGGCTATAAGGATATAGTTGAAGAATCTCCTATTCCAAACGTTCCTTGCGTTATCATCTACCCAAAGGAAGGACACGATGTGAAGAATCCGTTTGCAAATAAGAGACTTCGAGATTTATGTACTATTCCAGTACGTAAATTGGCAAGATTTTATAAAATATGTGTTCCTCTTCCTATTATGGGTTCCAATAAATAAAATCAGAAATACATTCTTTCAAATATAGGATATGAAATTGTCCATAAGCAATAATGGAACGATTACATTAATCGTGGGCGCTTATAAACCAATAAAATTCACATGCGTTTACGTGAGATTTCCGTAAACTTTACATTAAAGACTGCATCGCAGTCGCACTAATTTGGGTGGTTTGGAATATAATAAAGAATGATGGACGTGATTGGAGGCATTTTGAAATGCCAAATTGTCACTTCATACTGGTGAAATGGGTTTGCATAAGTCTAAGCATTCAAAAATCATCAAATTCTTTCCAATATTTGCAAAACTGGAAAGAATTTGATACAATGATTGCCCATAAGATATATCATTGGGACAGCAAAGAGTCTAACCCTTCTCCTCTAATATAAGCCCTTTTCACTTTGTTTAATGCGATCTCTGTTATAATATTTTTTTTCAGCAAACCAATGATGTCGTTTTTTGCAGTGGTTGGGCTAATTCCAAATTTCACCTGCAGATCTTTTATCGTTATTAATGCTGTAGAATCATCCGCGTATAATTTAATAATTTGTGCTTGACGTTCATTGAAATCACCCATGCGCAAATATATATTTGCTGCTTTTTTTTCGTTTTGTTTTCTCTTGATATAATCTTGTAATTGCTTAAAAGATTGTTCCAACACTCTTAGATTGTACGAAACAAAGTAACCAATATCCATGTCATCAGCCTCTGTGTATAAGAACGCTTTTTCATAGGATTTTTTTGATTTGGCAATAACTCTTGAGATGGAGAGGTATTCTGTCAACCAGTATCCTTGTCTTAACATGTACCAATAAAACATAGCTCTAGCAGTACGTCCATTACCATCAGAAAAAGGATGGACATAGGATATCATGAAATGGATGGTTATTCCACGAATGATAGGATGAATAAATTGTTTGCTATTTCTTTCATTAAAAAACTCACAGAGATCATCTACAAACTGAGGAATTTCCGTATAGGAAGGCGGAGTATGGACAATTTCATGCGTGATACCATTCTCTACCACAACGTCATTATTATTCCTAAAACGTCCTGCGTCATCAGGATTCTGCATGGTTTTCTCTGTCATTAGACGATGTATCTGCAATAACAACTCTTCGGACAAAGGTTCATCTTTATGGCCAACAATAAATTGAATTGTTTGATAGTTATTATGAATCATTTGTTGGGATTTGTCTCTCGGAGTCATTTTCTTCTTAAGCATTTCTTTGGCAACCTTTCTTGTTGTTGCGGCTCCTTCCATTTGACTGGAATATATGGCTTCTTCCATTAACGAGCTAACAAGATACTGTTCCTTATTTTTGGAATCAATAGTTGAGTCTGCTCCCCAACTTCCTCCCCAAAACATGTCAAATTCATGACACATTCTCTGCATCACATTTGTCAAACTCAAATTCACGCCGTATTTCCCCCATACTTTCACCATACTTTTTAGTCTGGAGGCTTTGACAAAGGTCCACAGTCGCGTAGGTGTATATCCAGCAGGGCACTTTTTGTATTTTACAGCATCCCAATAATCGAAGGAATTATTGATTTTTTCCACAATCTCTTCGATTTGTATATTTGGAGGAGATATTATAGCTTTAAATAAATCTTCCTTATTTATTCCTGGAGTTCTTTCAATTACCATACTATTGATTTTTTCGCAAAGCTATCAAATACTTTCCAGTTTTGCAAACATTGGAAAGAATTTAGTGATTTTTCGTTGGCAATTTTAACATTTTAGCCTATGTCTCGCAATTTTCTATGCACTGAATAACATTCAAAAGACGGCGGCCAACAAGTATGCCGACGCGAGGACGCGTCGCCCCCAAGTGAGGACGCGATACCCACAGGATGGGACGCGTCGCCCACAAACAAAAAAGGGCATTAAATTGCGGTATACCGATTTTTCTATATATACGTAATTAAAAGGGGCATTTTAAATTTCATGTTTCATTTATGTTCGTAACATTTTGAATATCAAGGTGTTGATAATATGAAACATATACGTTGAATGTTTCATTTATGTTTCACTTTTGCAACGTACTGGAACAGATAAAAAACACTGAGGGAGCGCAATCACGCTCCCTCAGTGTTTTTTATCTGTTCCCACAGTGTTTTTTTCTTTGTAGTCAATCCGCTATTTCCCTCTTCTAATGAAAAGTGAAACTATGAAACTAAAAGTGAAACATTGGACTGCTATGTTTCAGCGGATTAGCACATTGATTATCAATAGTTTAGATACTAAAAATGAAACATGAAACAAAAATCTTCGGCGGTAAAAACACGTAAGGGTTTTATAGCGTAATCCGCTGATTCGCTTGTAGAGGTTTTTTGTAGAGACGAACTAAAAAAGAACGATGAATACGTACATTCTTGAGAAAAATGCTTGTATTCATCGTTCACACTCATTTCTTACACGATTGTCTATATTTTGTTACCCTAATGCACGACAATCTTTCTATGTTACCTTAAAATCACTATTTCAATTCGAATACGTGGCTTGTGCCTTCATCGGGAGTAAGCACGTCTAATCCTACCTTCATCAAGTAGTCGCCACTAAAGCGCTTGCCATTAAAGTCGAAAGTCGACTGTGTGCCAGGCATAAGGTTAATCTCCTCTACCGTATATTGACGTTGGGGGTCAAGACCTTGCATGCGCACCTTCAAGAGGCGTGGCTCCTTATAGCGGGGGTGGAGATTGTAGGCAAAGAGTACAGCGTGGCTCTTATCCTTCGACACGTAGTTCAAAGCACTATGGTCCGTTTCGTAAGGCGAAACGAGGCGATATTGGTCGCCGTCAAGAATGACGGGTTTCAAGCGTGTCCAATTCTTCACAGCTTGTTGTACGAAGGTGTAATCGTCTGTACCCTTCAAAGGCTTGAGGTCGATGTCGAAGCCCAACTTGCATGAACTGCATACGTCGGTACGGAACTTTACAGAAGTATTTTTGTTCCAGTTCGTTACGTGCGAGCCCATCGTTTTGGCTGGGAAGAACTTTGACAAGCTCCATTGAATGTAGAGACGTTCGTAGGGATCCGTATCGTCTGAGCACCAGAACTCGGTAAAGTACTTCAGCGCTTCGTAGTCCATACGGCCGCCACCACCCGAACAGAGCATCATGGGCAAGTTAGGATATTTGGCCTTAATGCGACTCATTACGTTGTAGACACCGCGCACGTGGTCAATGTAGGTATTGCCTTGGTTGGCCTTGTGATAGGGCGAGTAGATGTTGGTGATAGGGCTATTGCAGTCCCACTTAAAGTAAGCTACATCGGGATTTTCGGTCATGATGCGGTCTACTACGCCAAACACGTAGTCTTGCACCTTGGGGTTGGAAATGTCCAACACCAATTGGTTGCGATAGTAATACGTCTCGCGGTTGGGCTGCTGAATGACCCAGTCGGGGTGCTTCTCAAAGAGTTCGCTCTTGGGATTGACCATTTCGGGTTCTACCCAAATGCCAAACTTCACACCTGCTGCCTTGGCATCGCGTACGAGACCGGGAATACCTTCAGGCAGTTTGCTATGCGTTACGTCCCAGTCGCCTAAGCCGGCATGGTCGTCCTTACGCGGATATTTATTCGCAAACCAACCATCATCGAGCAAGAACATGTCAACGCCTAAGTCCTTAGCATCTTTCATCAGTTCTGCCAGGCTCTTTTGATCGAAGTCGAAACCTGTATTCTCCCAGTTGTTGAGCAAGCTCAAGCGGTCGCCCATACCCATATTGACTTGATAACGGCGTGCCCAGTCGTGAAGGTTGCGGCTGGCTTGCCCTACGCCAGTGCTGCTGGTGGTGAAGATAAACTCTGGAGTAGTGAATGTCTCACCAGCACGGAGTTTATAGTCGCTGGCATACGGATTGATAGCTGGAATGACGCGCAATCCGCCTACGTTGTCCACCTCAAAGGTGAAGCGGAAGTTACCCGTCCAACCAATCGTACCGAGCACAACGTTGCCTTCATTCTCCTTGGCGGGTTCGTTCAGTCCGAGTTCAAAGAAGGGTTCCGTGTGCATGGCTGCACGTGTGCCCAACTTCGTGTCGATTATCTTTTTTCCTGCGGTGAGTTGTACCGTTTCGGGTTGTCCTTCCTTTGCCCAATCGCTATGGTAAGAGGTCAAGAAGTACTTGGAAGCGTCAAAGTAAAGCATCGTGCTACTATAGCGCCACAAGGTTACAGGATTCTTCTCGTTATGGCTTATCTCCGTCCAAGCCTTGATCACGTTCTCCTTGTCGTAAGCGGCATAGTGCAACTTTACGGTGTCAGGGTATTTATTGTCCTGCAAGGTGATGATCGTTTCCGTTCCACCATCTACGGCTTTTGTTTCCACACCTTTATAATAAAGGTAGGTGGTCATGTTGCCATCGGCATGCGTGATGGCCACAGCGGGCTCGAAATAATCTTCGCCACCCGAAGCGGCATAGACCTCATGACCTCGTGTGCTCACTGCACCATCGGAGGCAGCGTAGGTGTTCCACTTAAGGTTGTCGTAGTCGGCTGTATTCTTCAGTTTGTCGCCATAGTATACTTGGTAAAGGCGGCCTTTGGGCGAAACCTTCAGCACGAGATCGGTATTCTGTGTGCTTACGCGCACGGTCTGTGCGTTCACGCTCATTGTGGCCAACGAAAGAGCCATCAGTGCTATCTTGGGAAGAGTATTCATGGTTATGAGTAATTTATGAGAGAGGTTTTATTGGGTGGATTGAGAGCTGGGGGATTCAAGACAATCTATAAGCTATAGAAGCCTCTAATCCCTACAGCTTTCTCTTAGAACTTAAAGCTTGCACTAAATTCAAAGGTGAGTGGGCGCATGTAGCTACCGCTCATATACTTGCCAGCATATTGCGAAGCATCGGCTTTGCTGATCAATTCCGAACCGCTGATGGTGCCCTTAGCGCCCTTCTGGTTGAGGAAGTTGATAACGCTTGCACCGAGCGAGAGTCGCTTGTTGACCATCCAGTTGATACCGCCGAAGGTCTCCCAGTGTCCGTTGAAGTAGAGTGCTTCTTGCAAGTTGGCGTAAGTCTTGCCAAAGTAGCGGAATGAAAGCCATACGTTGAGGTTTGGCAGAATGTTGTACTTCGGATCGAGTTCTACGAGAATCTGCGGAATCTCCTTCACAATCATGTTGTTGGCGTTGACCGACATCTGCTGACCTTCGCTGAAGGTGACGCTCGCATTATAGTTCTTATATACTGGTTTCTGATAGGTGAACAGAGCGTGTAGTGAGAAGTTCTTGAAAGGCTTCACCTCGGCAGTGGTGGTCCATCCAAGCGTCTGGATGTTGTAGATGAGCAATACCGTCTTACCTTCGCTTGTGCCTGGCTTCGTAAGGTTCTGCTGGTCGATGTTGTTTGACTTGGCAATGTAAGTCACCATCGATGATAGGTCTAACCAAGAGTTCTTGTAGAAGATACCACCGCGCACAAGGGGAATTGTGACGCGCTTATACTGTTCGGCTGTGGGGCCTGTGCCTGCATAGTCGCTGATGCGCGGATAGCGAGTGGCAATGGTTCCGTCGGCCATGATACCGAAGCCCTTCACAATGTCGTAGGTGAGCTGAACAGTGGCAGCATAGTTGAGTTTGTTCTTCGTCACGTTGGCTGGGTGAATGCTATGCTGAGTGGCTACGATTTGTCCATCTTCGCCATAAGCATAAGTGTTGAAGTCGCCAATGTGGAAGCCCGAGAAGCGTGATTGCGCTATTTGGTCGGCCGACATGCGGTAGTACTCCAAGCGTCCGCCATAGTAGAGGTTGAGTTTATCGTTGATCTTCCAATTGTCGGTAAGATAGAGAGCAAGTTTGTTTTCCGAACCCTTCGTGTATTCAGGACTCAGCTCATTGAAGCCAAAGAATTGTGTGCGATGTGGAGTGAGTGTGGGATCGGTAGGGTCGGTCGCCATGGAGTAGAGCACTTGAGGGTAGGGGCTGACAGTGCCCGTCCATTGCAGTGAAGAAGAGTGGTAATTGAGGTGATAGTACCATTCGTTGAGTCCGAGTCGCACTTGATGACCACCAAATTGCTTGTTGAGTTCCGTGGTGAGCATACCGCTCGTCACTTTACCAAAGTGGAGCCAAGTGCGGCGTCCTTCGATGAGTCCTTCGTAAGCCTCTTGTCCGTTCTCATCGAGCGTATAGCCGTCGGCAGCAGTCACTTCGCTGATGGTACTTCCGCCGAAGTCTACGTAGTTGGCCACGGGCGCGTACATCCACTTCGCATCGAGTTTCCACTGGAGTCCGTTGTCCCATCGATAGCTACTAAGCAAGGCCAACTCGTGTGAGCGGTTCTCGCTTCCGCGATTGAGATTCCACGTCTTCTTCTGCCCATCCATAATGTCGGTGTAAGTGAAAGCACCATTGTAGGGCACGTAAGAGTTGCGCCCTGGGTCGAAACCATTGACCTTCTTGATCGAACCATCGCCTACATATATAAAAGGAGCAGCATTGGCAAAGTTGCCCGGATTCTTACTATTGGCATGCTTATATTGCAGCGAGATGTAGCCCTTGCCTTCATTGAGCAGACGCGTAATACCAACATGGTAGATTTGTGTACGATCGGCATTCTCTGCAAATTGCAATTTGAAAGAGCCTGGATCAAAGTTTTGGTAAGCGCCTGCATTGTAAAGCCAATTCTTACCGATGCCTCCATTGAAGTTGACATCAAAGTTTTGCATGCCAAAGTGGTTTACGCGATAGTTGATCTGTCCGTGGAAGTCCTTTTGTCCTAAATTGGTAAATCCTGTCACAGAGTAGGCAATGTTGCCCGTGGTAATGGCTGATTCAGAGGGTGAGAGCAGTCCTGTACTGCCCAGACTCGCATCGTTGCGCCAATGAGCAGAGAGTTTGTGCACGGAAGAAGAGTAGACAGCGGGTAATCCATTCTCATATACGTTGACGTCCTCGCTGGGTAATCCTATTTGAATTTCGCGTGGCTTATTCGCGTCGGCGGCGTTAAGCATGACATTGCGTTCTTCGCCTTTGTCAGCTTGTGCAGATGTGTTGGTCTGTGCTTGAGCCTGCATGCTTGCAGCGAGCAGTACGCATGAGGTCAAAGCTTGAAAGGTAACTGATTTCATGGGTAATATGGATTTGTAGTGTGTAGCTGTGCACCGCGGTGTTTGTTATGTCGTTGTAGCAAAACGCGGCGTTATTGTTTTCGCTAGCAAAATTACGGTGGCTTGCGTCGAAATCCAAATGTGAGTAAGCGGTAAGTAGATTATTTTTTAGTCATATTCTTCGTTAAACGTTGATAATCATCTATTTCTGTGACTATTATAAAAAGGCTTAAGTAGATAGTATTTAACTGAAAGTAAATCATTATATTTGCAGTGCGAAGCAATAAATCCTTCTAATCTTATTAACATTTGCCCCTTGAGGCAGCAAAGTACCATCCTTACAGATCAACCATGAAAGTAGTACGAATACTCCTCCTATTGCTGAGCGCTGTATGCGGTCTGTCCCTTTATGCAGCGCAGTCAGACCTCGACCGGTTGGACGGCTATGTAGCACGTCGAGCAGAGTATGTGGCACGGAAGCAGCACAGCATAGATCGTATTAAAGCGCAGCTGCGCCCCTCTATGACTGCAGTTGAGCGGCTCGCTATCTACGACCGACTATTCGAAGCATATTATACCTTTCGGTTCGATTCCGCCATGGTCTACGTGAAGCGTGGCTCGCAGTTGGCAGAGTCAGCACACAACAGCTATTTTCAAGACAACTTCCGCATACACCAAGGCCTCCTGCTTGCTACCAGTGGCTACTATAGTCAGGGCGAAGCCGTGCTCCAAAGCATTCGGCCAGAGGGGTTACCCAGCGAATTGCAGTTTAAGTACTATTATTCCTTCTCGTGGCTCTACAACTTTTGGTCGGCCTACTGCAACGACCGCGAGTTCGCGCCCCGTTTCAACCAGCTACGCTTGCAATACTTGCAACAAGCCATCAGCTGCACACCCCGTGGCGGCGCCATGTACCATTATCTCTCGGGCGAGGCCCTATATTATAGTGGGAAGAATGCCGATGCCATGCGCCACTACCATCGTGTGCTGCAGCTCGTAAGCGTGAGCAACCGATTGTATGCATCGTCCGCCTATGCCCTAGCGCGTGGCTACAAACTGCAAGGGAGAATGGATCTCTACGAACACTACATGGTGGAGGCGGGCATTTCCGACCAAGTGTGTCCGCTCAAGGAGAATCTTGCCTTGCAAGAGCTTTCCCTCTATCTCTATGAGAAGGATGAATCTTACTCAAGTCGAGCCGTTAAGTACATCTACTGTTCCATGGAGGACGCCGAGTTCTACAACAATCGCCTCCGCATGCTCGAGATCTCACGCATCTTGCCCAAAATCGTAGCTGCCTATCAATCGCAAATCAATTCTCGCACCACGCTCCTCTATTGGGGACTTGGCGGATTGAGTTTGCTCACGCTCATGCTCCTTGCCCTTATATGGTTGGTCTTCAAGCAGAATAAAAAACTCAATTCGCGCCGACTGCAGCTTCGCCAGCAAAATGCACTACTCGAAAAACTCAATCAGCAATTGAGCATTACCAATCAGCATCGCGAAACCTATATACGCCTTTTTCTCAATCTCTGTGCTATTTATATAGGAAAACTTGACAGCATGCGTAAACTCGTGTTGAGAAGCATTAAGGCGGGTACTACCAACGAACTACAATCGAAACTTAACCATATCCGCGTGCAAGAGGAAGAAGCCACCACTTTCTACGATCGCTTCGATCGTGCCTTCACCATGCTCTATCCCGACTTCGTCTCTCAGCTCAACCAACTCCTTCGCGACGATGCACAGGTGCACCCCGAGTCGCCTAACTCTCTTACCACAGGCCTGCGCATTTACGCTCTTATGCGCCTCGGCGTAACGGCTAGTGCAGAGATTGCTACGCTGCTCTTCTACAGTCCGCAGACCATCTATAATTATAAGTCGGCCATGAAGAGCCGTGCAAAAAATCGAGACACCTTCGAGCAAGATGTCAACAGGCTCTGCCACGTAATACAAGAGGATAATTAAGAGGGTGCATGCAGTTTCGGTAAAACGAGTAGCAATATTCCGCCGCTCAAAATAGCTTAACTCAACTTTCGGATTTAGGATGAATGGGCTGAAAGCCCTATGAATTCCTTAGCAATTTCATACGTAACACTTCATCTTACCATCAGCGAACGAAGCTATTACCGTAGCTAGATGAGCATCATTTGCTCTGCCGCTGCCGTTCGGTAGCTTTACCACTGCCGTCCGGTAGAGCTACCACTGCCGTCCGGTAGAGCTATCGCTGCCGTCCGGCAGAGCAAAGAATCCTCATTTCAAGATGGACATACGATGATTTCGGAACAGAACGATAAGCAATCAAGCTTGCTTGCATTGCTGAGACGCAGCCGATAATGACGATAAAAGCCCAATGCCGCTCATACTAAATCCGAAACTTAAATAGCTTAACAAAAAAATAGCATGAGAGGACATCATCCGTTCTCCCATGCTATTTTTATAGAATGATAAGTGTAGGAGGTGAAATGTTACTTCCACTCAACTTTATCGCCGAGAATCACGCCGTCAGTGGCATCGTCGGTAGTGAAAGTCTCGCCACGATATTGTACACATAGCATCAATAGAGGTGCTGAACCATTGTTGCGAATGCTGCGCAGGCCATTAGGTGCAACTCTTACCACGCTACCTTCGCCAATAGCAAATATCTGACCATCTACCTGGAATTCACCCTTGCCACTGAGGAAGAAATAAAGTTCCTCGTGCGTCTTGTGATGGTGAATGAAACCCGTCTCTTGACCGGGAACGAAGCTTTGGAATGAAAATTCAGCACCCGTAGCGTTCACGCTCTGTCCGCCAAACACCTTACCAGGAATCTTAACCTCGGCAGAAAGTGCCAATACATAGTCCTTAATCTCATTGAGCTTGCCAAAATCGGTAGCTGTAAAGTTCGCACCCTTTGCAATGTTCTTTGTCTCTTTCATCTTTTGTTGAGTTATGAAGTTATAGATCTTGGGGGAAGTAGCGGAGCCACACAATTCTCTTGTAGCGACCATCTTTCCCCTTTATTTTCATGTGCAAAAGTACTGAAGCCTATTTTTTCCCACAAGAAGGCACAAACAGGTGAGTTAGTTACCTGAAAGAAACTAATGCGTTAAATGGCAGAATACGAAAGCAGACATTAACCATCATTAACTCGGATATGTTTGGCGCGGATTAGTAACTTAGTTACTTTTGTAGCCTAATAGAAGAAAGAGTCATAGCGACGCTTTCTGAAATGTTGATACAAAAAGCTAACGACAATGGCCAGTATGATTAAAGACAAGGTATTCCCCGACTGCCCCATACGCAATATTTTAGCTCGCATTTGCGACAAGTGGTCGATGCTAATCATCTATACATTAAATGCTCATGCCGATGAGCCCTTGCGTTTCAATGCGCTGCGCAAGCTTATTCCCGATATTTCGCAAAAAATGCTTACCAGTACATTGCGAACGCTCGAGGAAGATGGCTTTGTTCGCAGAGTAGTCTATGCAGAGGTTCCGCCCAGAGTGGAATATTCGCTAACCGATCGATCGTTCACCTTAATCCCCATCATCGAAGAGCTCATTGGCTGGGCTGCCAACAACATGGCTCCCATCATGAAAGATCGGGAAAGAAGTGCAAAATGTCTTGTACAATAAACCTATCATTGGGTGAATTCCTTTGTCAACGGGGGAGCTTCCTTACTAATCACGCCAACTCATATATATATAATGTATAGAGTAAATGCCCATTTTCTCATCTTTCGTGCGAAAACGAGGCATTGCCCCAAATATTATTTCTACTTTTGCAGTAATAATCCAAAAGAATCAACAATCCGTGTCCGATTTTCCTAAATGGCTGTTGGCGTTAGCCTTTGTCAGCCTCATTCCACTATTGGCTTGTCCGCTCTACCTGTTTGGTGGCATGCCGTTTGGCACGAGCGAGAGTGCCGTGGTGCGCTTCTTTCTCTATTTAGCCACGCAGATGCTATGGTTCATTCCCATAGTGCTCTTCTTCGCGGGACTCGATGCTTGGCGTCGAGGCTACTATAAGACGAGTCTCGGAGTGATCATTGCAAGCGATATCATAGGTATAGCAGGATTGGTGGCCTTATTCGTCTAGGCTACTGTAAGACACTGCCAACACGTAAATACGAAAATATTCTTATGAACAATCCAAAACATATCCACATAGCCGACTACGACTATCCTCTGCCCGACGAACGCATAGCTCGTTATCCTAAAGAAGTGCGCGACGAGAGCAAATTGCTGCTTTACAGAAGTGGCGAAATAAGTGATGACGTATTTTATAACTTACCGCAGTATTTGCCTGCAGGCGAACTCATGGTGTTTAACAACACGAAGGTGATTCAGGCGCGTCTGCATTTCCACAAACAGACGGGCGCTCTCATCGAAGTGTTTTGCTTGGAACCACACACGCCTCACGACTATCAAGTGAACTTTAGCACTACGCGCCGTGTGACGTGGACTTGTCTTATCGGTAATTTGAAAAAATGGAAGGAAGGCAAACTAGAACGCGAGATTAAGGTAGGCGAGAAGACCATCATGCTCACGGCTGAGCGGGTCGGACTGAGCGGCACTGGCCATGAAGTGGTGTTTGACTGGGGCGACGACCATATAGCTTTCTCCGAAGTGCTCGAAGCCATCGGTGAATTGCCTATCCCGCCCTATCTCAACCGCGATACAGAAGCGAGCGACCTAAAGACGTATCAAACGGTATATAGTAAGGTCAAAGGCTCCGTGGCTGCTCCCACGGCAGGACTTCACTTCACAGAACGAGTGCTTCATGCGCTCGACGAGAAAGGAGTGGAACGCAATGAAATAACTCTTCATGTAGGGGCGGGCACATTTCGTCCAGTCAAAAGTGAAGAGATAGGCGGACACCCTATGCATGCTGAATGGATAGCAGTGAAGCGTGAAAGCATCGTGCGACTATTGGCTCACGATGGTCGCTGCGTAGCTGTGGGAACAACGTCTGTGCGTACGCTCGAAAGTCTTTACTATTTAGGCGTCTTGATTCATCAGAACCCTCAGCTCCACCCCGACGACTTGCATGTGCCGCAATGGATGCCCTACGACTATGCTGCCTCGCCCGAACAGAAACTCACCACCATGGCTGCACTCGAGGAAATTCTCCATTGGTTGGATCGCAACTCACTGCCAGTGCTTCATGCCTCCACGCAGATTATCATCGCGCCTGGCTATGACTACCATGTGGTCAAGGCCATGGTGACCAACTTCCATCAGCCTAAGAGCACGTTATTGTTGCTTGTCTCGGCTTTGATAGGTGAAAATTGGCATCGTGTTTATAGCTACGCACTGAGTCACGACTTCCGTTTCCTAAGCTATGGAGACAGCTCGTTGCTGATTCCTTAAAAGGGGTATTCATCCTGAAATAGATAGTGTCTTATCCTGATTGTGATTTGTATGCTGCAATCATTTATGTCCATATATTTTTATGCACGACAATAATAACGAACTCTTGCCCATCGTTGCTCCCGATGGCACCGTGGTGGGAAAAGCCACTCGTGGACAGTGTCATAACGGACAGAGCATGTTGCTCCATCCCGTGGTGCACCTTCACGTGCGAAATTCGCAAGGAGAAGTCTTCTTGCAGCACCGTCCTTCGTGGAAGACCATCCAGCCCAATCGTTGGGACACAGCTGTGGGAGGTCACGTAGACTTTGGCGAAACTATCGAAGCATCTTTACTTCGCGAAGCCCGCGAAGAGATTGGCCTAACCGATTTCGTGCCTCGTTTCCTCTGTCAATACGTTCATGAGTCGGAGTGTGAGCGCGAGTTAGTCTATGTCTATACCACCACAACGAACTCTCCGCTCGTTCCTTCCGAGGAGCTTGATGGTGGACGTTTCTTCTCTATTGCTGAACTTCAGCAGCGCATGGGGCAGGATTTCTTCACTCCCAACTTTGAGAGTGAGTGGGCAAGAGTGGAGAAAATGATATAAAGTTTGCATCAGTGTGCCTCTATTCATTCTGAAATATAAAGAGCCTTATTCTGATGGTGGACTAACATGCTATTGAAAACGTCTTTATTTACCGCATTCTTATCTATAATGTGCGGCTTTACCAAAACACCGACTGGTGACCATTTTGTGGTCGCCAGTCGGTGTTTTAGGGGAATGTCGTTTTTTGTATAGAGTGACGTTATTCCGTGCTAACGTACTTATGTAGAGTTCTAGATAGTAAAAACTATTCGTTTATCAGTTTACGGTTAGTCATAAAGAAATGAGCATTTTATGGCTCTGCTACTCCAGAGAGGCAGACGGGAAAATGGTCATCTTAGTACGGAAAGAAGTTCAACATTCAACGAAAGTATGGTGATAATAAACAAACATTTAAGAGGAGAAAGGGTATGTGTTATTTCTCATTGGCAGAGGCACTGTCCTTTTCATGCTGTTTCCTTGACCATATAATGAGCAGAACGGCGGGGGTGATGAGCGCGATGCCAATGATGACTTGCCAGGTGAATGCTTCTTTGAATATGAGGCACCCCACGATGACAGCAGTCAATGGCTCGAGTGCCCCGAGAACGGCCACCATAGTACTTCCGATTCGCTTTACACTATATACAAGGGCTACGTTGGTCACGAAGGTGCAGACGAGTGAGAGCGAGAGCAGATTGCTTATTTGAAGTTCCGTAGTGATGGGCTTGAAGTTGCCTTGACGCAGGGCTTCAGCACCGAAGATGAGCGCACCGATGAACATGACATAGAACACCAACTTCGTGCCATCCATTGTGGCAGCACGCGAACGATTCACGCGGATGATATAGAGTGCATAACACACGGCAGAGATGAGAACGATAATCACTCCCTTTAGACTAGTGTTTCCTGTGGGGTCCCAAGAAAGAATGCCCACACCAGCTACGGCCATGCACACGGCAAAGATGGTGCTGAAGCGACGGGCTTCGTTGTAGAATGTCATCATGATAATGGCTGTTACCACGGGGTACATAAAATGGAGTGTGGTGGCAACGCCACTCGACATATAATTGTAGCCATCGATGAGGAAGAGCGCTGAACCATCAGAGATGAATGAGAGATAGATTAAGGTCACAAGTTCACCACGCGTCACCTTAAAACTTTTACGTTGCACTAACATGCATAGAGCTACGATGATGCTAGCAAATCCGAAGCGATAAAATAGAATCGTGGGGTCGGACATGAAGTCGGGCGAAGTCTCATCGTGCTTGATGGGGAGCGTAAAGAAGGGGATGAAACCATAGCAGATAGCGGCTATTAAGCCTACAATAAAGCCGAGGGTCACTTGGCGCGATGTTGAGGATGTGTTAGTCATAGGTGTTTTGTTGGAAGTATCCACGGGTTGTGTGCGTTGTATCAGAGATTTTATGTGAGAATTGTGAGAATAGCATGCTTCGTGCATGCAATGTCGGTGGAAAGATGCTTGCTACTTACCACTGATTGTAGTGAATATTCTCTTTCTTATATTTGTCTTTAGGTTGCGGGTTGCCTTTCGGATAGCCAATGGGAATAACGCAAAGAGGTTCGATATAGCTAGGCAGCCGGAATGCTTCCTTCACCACGGCAACGCGTTCTTCGTAAGGATAAACGCCTGTCCATACGGCGCCCAATCCCATTGCTTCGGCTTGAAGGAGCAGATTCTCTGTAGCGGCAGAGCAGTCGAAGGTCCAGTTGGTGGAGGGCTTGCCCTCGTCGTCAGTTACGCTAAGGTCGCCACACACCACGATGGCTGCCTGAGCATCCTTGAGCATTTTGGCATAGGGTAGGAGAGGGGCGAGCGAATCAATCGTGGCCTTATTGTCAACAACGATAAATTTCCACGGACGCATGTCGCGGCCTGTGGGAGCCGCCATGGCAGCGCGAACGAGGGTGTCGAGTTGTTCGCGACTTACCGCGCGGTCGGTATACGAGCGCACGCTTTTGCGCGACAGTATGTTGTGCATTACCACTTCTGCCGTATTGGTCGCTTCCGTTGAACTTGATTGTGAAGCCTGCTTATGAATGGCAACGAGGTGTGCCATCGTGGCGAGAAGCGCGATGACGAGCACGAGTGAAACAATCTTATACTTATTCATTACTTATTCTTTTGAATCAGAGTTTTACATTTATTCTTCAGAATCGGAGCTTTCCGCGATGTGGAATCTTCAGCGAAGTCGAGCAGTTGGCCCATAGGACACAGACTACGACACCACAATCGGGGCACAAAGCAACTTGCCAATACGAAGGCTGCGGCCAAGATAATCACGGCAGGCATAGCCGTGGTGAAGAGGAAGGCCGTGAAAGGTTCATAGTCGAGCACTTCGCCGCCCCAGAAGGCTGCCCAGAGCAAGAGCATGAGTAAGCAGAACATCGTCATACGCACTCTTGACATCCATCGATAGACAGCTGCAGAACAGTGAATTTTGGGGAAGGGAAGACGCGAGGTCAACTCTTGCAAACTGCCATAAGGGCAAATCCATGTGCAGTAATAATGCTTATTCTTGATAAGTGGCATGGCAATCGCTACGATGAGCACCAAGAGCGTGGGCCAAGTAGCTCCTACGTCGATGCCGTTGGCAATCCATCCGCGCAGCAATGAGAGCGAAAGAAACTGTCCGCACCAGAAGCCCAGCACCAGGACGTTGAGCACTAATTGCACCACGCGTAGCGGTCTGTTGCCCCGGAAGAGCAGACTAATGCCCGCGCCGAGCAGCAGAACTATGACCACGGCGATGCCCTTGCCCCAACCAATAGCGGGCGCCTTGTCGGCAGAGGCAGAAGCGCTACTATAAGAGGCAAGCGACTTCTGCACATTGGCTATGATGGCACGGCTTGAAAAAGTGGCACCTGTCACGGCGTCCACCTTGACTTGTGTAGCCTCTTCTGCAGTTTTTCCCACATATTGCGGTGTGATGTGGCTAAAGGAATTGTTGAAAAAATGGGGTGTATCGGCATTGTCGGCAGCAACGATTTGGCAAACCTTGCCTTGCCCATCAATGTATATATATAAAGGAGTGGGTCCGGCAAATCCTTGGTCTGCGTGGGCATAAGGGTCGGTTGAAATCACGGTGCCAAGCATAGCCTGACTTCCTTCAGATGATCGCACATTCCACGAAGCCGAGTCGCGCTCTTCGAGTTTTACTTGCTGAGGGTTGATGCCCATCTGCTTTAGCTGAGCATCGGTAGGCTTAACGGCCAATTTCGATTGGGCAACACCGCTCTGTGCACTTTTCGAAATCCCTATGTCGTGGCCAAAGAGCCGTCCCGTCCATAGGGTGGCAGCTACGAGCATGAAGAACACCACCAAGAGCGATAGTGCATGTTCGAGCAGAGCCATCGTGCGGTTCCACTTCCGTGTGGAGGTGATAAAAGATGTTTTCATTGTAGAGGGCTATGTTCAGTTTCTAGTTTTGAGGTTTTAGGTTATAAAGTAACCTTTTGCCTCTTGTTGTGTTTAGAAAGGTCGTTTCGTCCTGTTTTTAGTTTTGAGGTTTTAGGTTATAAAGTAACCTTTTGCCTCTTGCTTTGTTTAGAAAAGTCGCTATATTCCGTTTTTAGTTTTGAGGTTTTAAAGTAACTTCTCAACTCTTCAACTCAACTTCACAGCTCATCCCTCGCGGAAGAAGTCGAAACTCTCGTATACTTGTTCTTGTGAGAGGTGCTGGTTGAGTTCCACCTGTCCGATGCCGCTGAGAAGGGTGAAGTTGATCACGCCGCCCACGTTCTTTTTGTCGTGGAGCATGAGTTCGTTGAGGTGGGGATAGTCGTCACACGTAAATGGAAATTCTCCATAGTTTTCACGAATGAAGCGAACCGTTTGCTGCATCTGCTCGGTGGGGAATCCGCTATGTATGGCGCTGAGGTAGAGTTCGCACAGCAGACCATAGGCTACGGCATAGCCGTGGAGAATGGGGCGCTCTTGCTCTAAAGCTAGACTCTCGAAAGCATGGCCCACGGTGTGGCCTAGGTTTAGGGCTTTGCGTATGCCATGTTCGTGGGGATCCTCTGTTACGATGCGCTGTTTGCAGTCGATGCTCTGCTTTACGAGTTCTTGCAAGTGAGCATAGTCGGGCTCGTCGAGGCTGAACTTCATGTGGTCGGCCCACATAGAAGCATTCTCGAGAAGAGAGTGCTTTAGCATTTCTGCATAGCCCGAACGCAGATTCTCATCGTCGAGGGTACGGAGGAACTCCGTATCTACTACAACGCTGTGAGCCTCCTTGAAAGCGCCAATTTCATTTTTTAATCCGTTGAAGTTGATGCCCGTCTTCCCTCCCACGGCAGCGTCGACCATGGCGAGCAGTGTGGTAGGGATGTTGATAAAGTCAATGCCTCGTTTAAAGCTAGCTGCGGCAAAGCCTCCGAGGTCGGTCACCATGCCGCCTCCGAGATTGATCATCAGTGATTGGCGGGAAGCCTTGCCATTGCTCAATGCTTTCCACACATTGGCCAGAGTTTCAAGTGTCTTGTGTGTGTCCGTAGCACCTATTACAATGCTTTGGGTCTCCTTCATTGCTTGGCTCTCATTGAGAAGTGGACGGCAAAGGCGTTCGGTAGTTTCATCAGTGAGTAGAAACACGCGGTCGGCTTCGCTCTCGGTGCAAAGTTGGTCAATGCACGAGGTTATGTTGTGAGAATAGACTATCTGTTGCATGGAAATGGAGTTTAGTAAGTTTAGGCGCAAAGCGCCGTCTATTGAGTTTAATGGTCTGCTTCGTAGTCTTCAAACGCCTTGCGATAAGCTTCGGGCAGTAGCGCAGATTCTTGCTTCTTGAGGTTGAAGCAAACCATCACTGTGGAGCATTGACACACCACCTTATTGGTGCGCAAATTGATGGCACGCTGTTTGAGTGTGAAACTCTTCTGTCCGATGTGCGATACGCGCGTCTCCATCACAATCTCATCGCCATAGAATATAGGCAGTATAAAGTCGGCGTTGATATTGGCTATGACGGGTACCACGTCCGTGCCACGATAGTTCGTGCGGAGCACGTTGCGCAAGTATTCATCTTTGCCCAAGTCGTAGTAGGCAAAGTAGGCATTGTTGTTCACATGACCGTAGCGGTCCACGTCGTTGAATCTTATCTGAATGGGCAACCGGTGATGGTAGTGTTCGGCGGTAACCTGAGTATCTTCTGTAGTATTCATTGATTTTATTTATGTAGAATGGTGAGAAGGCACGCTATTCATCGTCTTCCTCAAATCCATCGAGTGCAGGGTCGTAGTTCTCTCCATCGAATCCGCGTTCATACTGTCGGTAGAATCCAGGATCGTTGGCACGATTAAACTCGTCCCATTGCTTTTTCTCCCGAGCTTTTCGCTCAGCTTCGTCCTCCTGATCCTCCTCATATTCGTGGGGATGCGTTCGTCGGTATCGTTCATACTCTATGGAGTCTTTCACGTAGCGTATGGAGTCGCGAGTCTTCTTCGCATAGTATTCTCTTACAAGGCTGTCTATGCGCATGCTGTCTTCGTGAGTAGGCTTGTCCAGCTCCCATTCGTAGTACGATTCTTCCACCTTAGAACGCTTCTTCAGACAACCAGTAAGAGTGGTTAGGACTGTGAGTCCAGCGAGCAACAGGATAATGAGTGAAGTATGTCTCATAATAGATGCTTCTAAGAATGGGCGAATTTAATCAGAAATGCGCAAATTCAAGCATTTTGTTGCCTTTTTCTTGTCATCACGGGCTGCAAATAGTAAATTTGCTACTCCTTATTCATCAAAAAGCGAATATTCAAAGACTATATATGAAATCCATCCTCCTTCCCCTAATGTTCTGCTCTACTGCATTTGCGGTCCATGCGCAGTCCGACCTTAGCGCCTCATGGGCATCGAAAGACATTCACTTTGCTCAAAACGAACGCCCCTCGTTACACCTCACCACCGACACGCTGGTCAGCGCATGGCGTGGCGAGCGCCTTGGTGTGCAAGCCGTAATCTATGCTCCTACGGATGGTGCTCGTTTGCAAGTGCGCCTTGTTTCAAAGAAGGGCGATGATGCGCTGACACAAGCTACAGCCCGCTTTGTCAACTACGTCACTACTGACAACTATCAATACTGCGGTTATCATCCCACCGATCTCACCCCTTACTCCGTGCCCGATGTGATCGATCTCGATCAGCCGCAAACAGTAGAGTCGAAGACAACTCACCCCATATGGTGCACCATCGACATTCCCACCACGGCTACGGCGGGGGTGCATCATGCACAGCTCGAGGTGGTCAATGCTGATACGAAGCGGATCGTTAAGCGTCTGCAACTCTCCATCAGCGTCAACGCTCGCACGCTTCCTTCGCCCAAGGAGCAGAAGTTTCATGTAGACTTTTGGCAGCAGCCTTACTCCCTCTCGCGCCTACTCGGTGTGGAGCGTTGGAGCGATGCTCACATAGAAGCGCTTCGTCCGTATCTGAAACTTTTGGCTCGTTCGGGACAGAAGGTGGTATCGGCCATCCTCTTCTACGAGCCTTGGGGCGATCAGAGCCACGACAAATTCTCGCCCATGGTGCAGACCACGCTCTGTAAGGACGGCACTTGGCGCTACGACTATACTGTGTTCGACCGCTGGGTGAAGCTTTGTGCAGAGTGTGGCATTGACAAGCAGATCAATTGCTTCTCCATGGTGCCTTGGGATATGTCGTTCCGCTACTATGATGAAGCGCAGGGTAAGGACGTCGATCTCAAGACAACCACAAGTTCGGAAGAATATCGTACCCTTTGGAGCCATTTCCTCAAGAACTTTGCACAGCATCTGAAGGAGAAAGGATGGTATGACAAAACGTGTATAGCCATGGACGAGCGTGGGCTCAATAATATGCTCGATGCCTATCGGGTGGCACAAGAAGCCGTGCCTGGCATGAAAATGGCATTGGCGGGTACTTACCACAAGGAACTCTCCGACAAACTCTACGACTATTGCATAGGCTTTGGCGAACATTTTCCTGCAGAAGAACTTGCTGCGCGCCAAGCTAAGGGATGGCCCTCTACCACCTATACTTGTTGTAGCAATACAGAGCCCAATCTTTTCTCGAACTCTCTTTCTGCCGAAGCTGCTTATTTGCCTGTACACTGCGTGGCCAACGGCTTCGATGGCTATCTTCATTGGTCGTGGATGAATTGGGCCGATCGCCCTTTAGAGGATACGCGTTTCCGCCTTTTTGCTCCAGGCGATACTTATTTGATTTATCCTGGTCCGAGATCATCTGTGCGTTATGAACGTTTCATCGAAGGTGTGGCTTTAGCTGAAAAGATACGTTTGCTCCGTGAGGAATATCAAGCCAAGGGACAGAATGATTTGCTTCGTCGTCTTAACGAAGCAGTGAGAGAATTTGCTCCTGCAGGAATCCCAGAAGGACGCACGGCGGCCGAGATGGTCAGAAAGTTAGAACAGGTAGTAAATGATAATGCTGACTTGAGTGAAAGGTGAATCTTCTAGTCAGTCTTTATGTTTCGTATATAGTTAGTGGCGGTCTGATAGGCCGCCACTAACTATATATTCTAAAATCCGCAACTCCATAAAAGCAAAGGGTATGAAACAAAAATGGTTTAGATTTCTTTGATGTTTCCCGCATGGAAACTTCGTATGCGTGCCATCATCTCGTCATTGGTGAGTGTTGGAGAAGTTTCATTACTAATTTGTTGGCTCTGCAGAATGCTACGTTGTTCAAGTTCTTTCTGGGTGACGTTTAGAGACTTCGTTTTTGCCGTCCTTAGATGGCCGTCTTTACGTTTCCAAATGGCCATCTTCCCGTCGTTCACCGCCCAGTGACTGAGCGTTCACCGCCCAGTGAACGATGGGAAAGTCTTCAAGTAGGAACGGAATGGCCTCTGTTTTAGCTTGATAATGACGAAGTTCGTAGCACTCCGTTCGCAGTTTACGCATACCTCCGTTCACAAGGGGTAATTTTCTCTCTACGCAGAGGAAGAAATTACGTGCCTTGAAGAAGAACTATTGCTTCGCACCGAAAAGGCTAAGTAAAGGGGCTTTTTCACCCAGTAATAGAAAGGGGAGAAAAGAATTTTGAAAGAAAGAAACTCATAAGCTATTACTATCGCTGAATAGTTACTGTCGAAAGTAGGTTAGTTAATATAGCATAAATCTATAGTCGGAGAGTGTTTCCTTGAAGATTCTATATTAACTTTGCTTTTACTATTCATTCACATCCACGGTAAATAAAGAAAAATAGAAGATGGCAAAGAGTAAAAAAGAGTATACGTTCCTTGTCATTGCGTTCTTTTGCAGTTCTTTAGTTTCTGCACAAAAGTACGTTCCGACAGAACAAAAGGATTCTACTGATAGAGGGAATGATATTATAAAGATGGCAGACAGGCATTCTACCAAGGACGGCGTAAACAATGCTCTCGACGTGTTGAGTGGTCAGGCGGCAGGTGTCAACGTAACATCCAACGGCCTAGATCGTATGGCTATGCTCAATAGTGTGCGAGTGCGTGGTACGACTTCTGTTATCGGTGGCAATGATCCGTTGGTGCTGATAGATGGGGTTACGTCCGACGTACTTATGCTTTCATCAATCTATCCTGCCGACATAGAGAGTTTCCGCATACTGAAAAATGCGGCAGAGACAGCCATGTATGGCTCACGTGGAGCTTCGGGTGTCATAGAAGTAAAGACAAAGAAAGGCACGGGACGCGGTTTCCAGATATCTTATGAAGGGAATGTCGGTTTCGATCAGATGTATAAGCACCTCAACATGCTAAATGCCAAGGAATATGTGGCCACGGCCAAGGCTTTGGGCGTATATTGCAATGATGGTGGCTATAATACCGATTTCTATAAAGTGATAACACGCACGGGCATTGTCAACAATCATTACCTTGCATTCAGCGGTGGAACGCCACAGTCTAACTACCGCGCTTCATTTGGTATCATGGACCACAACACTATTATCAAGGAAAAGGATTATAGTGTCTTCGTAGCTAAGGTCGACGTAACACAGAAAGCCTTTAACGACAGGCTTATCGGAGATTTTGGCGTGTTCGGCTCATCAGTCAAGAATCATGACATATTTGATACTCAAATGCTATTTTACTCAGCCTCATGTCAAAACCCGACCTATCCAGCAGGGACCGACGAAAATGGGAATTGGGTGAAGAATGGTACCGCCACGTATATCAATCCTCCTGGTATCTTGCTTGATGAAAAGAACGATTCCAAAGACTTAAACTTTGATGCTCACATTAAGCTGAGCTATGACTTCAATCCCAATTGGCGCCTATCCACCTTTGGCTCTTACTTGTATGGCTCCACCGAAAATGCACAATTCTGTCCAACATGGGTGTGGGCGCAAGGCAACGTCTATCGTGGTGAATTCAAGAAGGAAGAATGGCTTGGCAATGTAGCCATCAGTTTTAACAAGAAGCTAGGTGTACACGGCTTTTCTGTGGAAGCGAGTAGCGAATATCGTAAGTTGAAGAAAACATCTTTTTGGGTATATGCGAAAGGGATTCCCACGAATGGGTTTCATTACGACAATTTGGGAGCAGCAGCCGCTCGACCTTATGGCGGAACGGAAAGTACCTACGAAGACCAATCCTTAGCTTCCGTAATGGGAAGTGTTAGCTATAGCCTGCTCGACCGTTACACGTTGTCAGTAAATGCGCGTGGTGATGGTTCTTCGATGGTGGGCGACAACAACACGTGGGGGTTCTTCCCGTCCGTATCAATCACTTGGGACTTGAAGGAAGAAGGCTTCCTCGCAGGCGTAAAGCCGTTGTCGATGCTTAAAATTCGTACAGGTCTGGGACAGGCAGGCAATCTCGGAGGCATCTCTGCTTATACCACTATGAACACGGTAAGACAGACGGGTATCGTGCCTATTAAGAGTTCGCCAACGGTGACCCTTGGAATGGTGAAAAATAACAATCCTGATTTGAAATGGGAAACAAAAACGACCTTTAATATAGGTGCCGATCTTGGATTCTTTGCCAATCGCCTTATGCTCACGGCTGAATATTACTATTCCAAGACATCTGATATGCTTTACGCTTACGAGGTGCCTGTTCCACCATTCGCCTACAACACTTTATTGGCCAACATCGGCTCAATGTCAAACAGAGGATTTGAAATAGGATTGTCCGTGCAGCCTATAAGCAAGAAAGAAATGGAGCTGAACATCAACATGAACCTTGCATTTCAGAGCAACAAACTGCTCTCTCTAAGCGGAGATTACAAGGGCATAAGTATGTCGGCGGCCCCTATCACCGCCATTGGATCACTTAACGGAGCTGGCCAGAACGGAGGCGATAACAATGTGGTCTATCAGATTGTCGGGCAACCTTTAGGAGTGTTCTATCTTCCTCATTGCAAGGGGCTCGTTAAGAACGAAAATGGTAGCTACTTTTACGATATTGAGGACCTCGACCACAATGGCAAGATCGACCTAAGCGACAGAGGTGACAGATATATCGCTGGACAGGCTACTCCCAAGGTGACGCTCGGTTCAAACATCAGTTTTAGATACAAGGATTTTTATATCTCGTTGCAGATGAATGGTGCATTTGGTCATAAGATCTTCAACGGAACGGGACTGGCTTACACCTGCATGGCAAGTTTCCCGAGCTATAATGTATTAAAGGACGCTCCGCAGAAGAATATCACCGATCAGAGAGTCTCCGACTATTGGCTTGAAAAAGGCAATTATCTGAATTTTGAGCATCTTACCATCGGTTATAACGTACCATTGAAAAGCAAAGTCATTCGTTCGTTGCGTGTGTCGTGCAACATCAGCAATCTGGGAACTATCACCGCCTATAAAGGACTGACTCCAATGATAAATAGTTACGTTGTGAATAGCACAATGGGTATCGACGATAAGCGCAACTATCCGTTGTACCGCACCTATTCATTAGGATTAAGTGTGCAATTTTAAATGCGAAAGAGTATGAAAAAGATTTTGGGTTATCTTATTTGGGCATCAATGCCGTTGTGCTTCTGCGGGTGCTTAGACGAGCATCCTAAAGACCAGATTGACCAAGAGGCTATTTACAATAATGCTGACAATATATATAAAAATGCAGTGGCTTCGCTCTACAACTATATAGGAAGCAATCAAGAATCGGAAGGGCTGCAAGGCACCTGTCGTGGTATATACGACTACAACACTCTGACAACCGATGAAGCCATGAACCCGATTCGTGGCGGCGACTGGTACGATGGTGGCCTGTGGGAGAATATGTATCAGCATAAGTGGAATGCCAATGATATCTATTTCTATAATGTATGGAAATATCTGTTCAAGGTTATTGTTCTGTCCAACCAATCGCTATCCATTATTGATAGTCACAAGAATCTGCTTTCCGATCAGCAGGCGAAAGCATTCTCTGCCGAGGTGAGAGCTGTACGTGCTTTGTTCTATTATTATGCAATGGATATGTTTGGACGTGTTCCTATTGTGACATCCTATGATGTGAAACTAGAACAAGTTGTGCAACGCGAGCGAAGCGAGGTGTTTCATTTTATATTCAATGAGTTGCAGGAAGTTGCTCCGCTGTTAGCTGACGAACATTCCAATGTAAAGGGTGACTATTACGGACGAGTGACACGCCCTGTTGTTCACTTCTTGCTTGCCAAGTTGGCCCTAAATGCGGAGGTCTACACCATTGATAATTGGACTAACGGCAGTCGTCAAAATGGTAAAAATATATTCTTCCAGGTAAATGGAGAAACGAAGAATGCATGGGAGACCTGCATCTGGTATTGTGAGCAACTGAGGCAAGAAGGGTATGAGCTAGAGAGCGACTATGCCTCAAATTTTGCCGTTCACAATGAAAATTCCAAAGAAAACATCTTCACCATCCCTTTGGACAAGAACCTTTATCTGAACGAGTATCACTATCAGTTCCGCTCACGTCATTACAAGCATGGCGGTGCTTACGGCTGCTCTTCCGAAAACGGCACCTGTGCAACTATCTCAACTGTTAAGGCTTTCGGTTATGGCACAGACCATGTGGACAATAGATTTCAAACCAATTTCTATGCCGATAGGGTCGTAGTCGATGGAAAGCAGGTATATCTTGATAATGGAGAACCTCTCATTTATAAGCCGTTAGCAGTGAAACTGAATCTCAGCGATAGTCCGTATAAACAGACTGCTGGCGCCCGTGTGAAGAAATACGAAGTAGACAGAACTGCCTATTCCGATGGCAAACAGGTAGACAATGACATTGTTCTCTTTAGATACGCTGATGCCCTGTTGATGGAATCCGAAGCAAAAGTACGAAATGGCGAGGATGGTTCTTCCGAACTAAATGCCGTAAGAGAGAGAGTTGGGATGCCATTGGTAGAAGCCAATTTGGATAACCTACTCAAAGAGCGCCTTTTAGAATTGGTATGGGAAGGATGGAGACGTCAAGACCTCATACGATTTGGAAAATATACCAAGGCATACGACCAACGTACTCCTATTGACGGCGAAGAAACAGGTTTTACTACCGTATTCCCCATTCCGCAGAAATGTTTGGACTTGAACAAGCAATACAAGCAGAATAAAGGCTACGAGTAGGTTTCCCATGCCCCTCCCTAAGGCAATCATCTCTATAGGAATCTCTTTATCGTGGGAGGTGCTATGGACATCTTTCGTAGTGTTGTTCAAAAAAAGCAAACTCGCAACTTCAGTAATTTCACTAGAGTTGCGAGTTTGCTTTTGAGTAGTTTGTGATTGGGTCAACTAAGAAATCTTGACGATTTACTTCATTATTTTTTTACCATTCTTAATGTAAACGCCGTGCTTTAGGGGCTTCGTTACTTTGCGTCCTGAAAGGTCGTAGAAGCATTGATTATCGCCTGCTGCATTTTCAACGAACACGGAGCTTACACCTGTTTGCGCATCGTCAGTATCAACATCCACAATGCTGAATACATAGCAATCTTTCAGTTCGGCATTAGCATAGTTGATGTTGTTTTGTGTAGTAATGCCCCACACACGCGGTGCAGCATTCGGTGTCACACTTTGCATGGCCCATTTGCCACCTATTTCGCTCAAGATTAAAGAGTTCCAATCGGAATAATATGCGTTTTGGTTGATACGGCCTTCTTCGTCAAGGAATTTGCTGCTATTGTAGGCAATCTTCCATCTACCAGTGGTTTCGTCGATGCTGAAAATCCACTTCTGATATTTGAGCGCATTACTATTAGTGGCCTTTGCTTTGAATGTTGGGCGACTCAGAGCAGTGAGAGCAGAGGTTGTGGTGAGGTAGTTACCTTCCGCGTTTTTGATGTAGTAGCTCTTACCGCTTTCGATAATGGGGTGTTCCGTGTCATTTCCCTTAATAGGGATAATTTCAAAGATGGCATCGTTGACGTTAAGGATGGGGTTGTTGTTTTTGTCCTTGCTCAATGGGGTGTCTACCTTGATGATTTTAGTGTTGTTGGCGCCCATGAACTTGTTTCCAACCTTCGAGGTCGTTTGAATGGCGTACTTTCCATTTACACGGTAAATGGTGTAGCTGTGCCAATCGGCATCGTAGGGGTTGATAGTCTTGTCAGCCCAGAAATTGCCGTTTTCGTTAACGTAGCGTCCATCTTGTGCATTGGTTATCTTGTAACGGCCAGTGTTGGTGTCAAGACTAATATTCCATTCGCACTTTTGTGGCTGAGCATCGTCAATTTCGTCGGCCCAGATGGGGGAGTCGCCTGTGCGGTCAGCCGAAGCATTTTTGTCGTAAAGGTATTTGCCATTGTACTTAATGTAATAGGTACCTGTTTCGAGCACTTGTGCGGGGAAGTTCTCCCAACCTTCAGTGAATTTGGCCTTGTAAGCAGAAACCAATTCATTCAGTTGCTTTTTTAAGAAGGGCTCCACCTTTTGGCTCGCTACCACGGGCTTAGCGCTCTTAATGGTACCTTCAAAGTTGCGTGAAATAAGTGCATCTTCCTTGTCAGAGATTGCTTGGATGTCACGATAGTTTTGAAGGAAACTCTCGGCATCGTTTTGCTCAAGGTTATTCCACATTTCCACCATCTTTTGTCCGCGCTGGCCCATATACTTCATTTTCAGCAACCATGGTGTGATTTCGGTGATGAGTGCGGGGTTGTAAGTGTCGGCAAGCAGCGCATCGGCCGATGTTACCATTAGGTCGTACTGTGCCTTTTGCTCCTCGCGAGTGCCGTTGATATTAAAGTTAGGACTTTCTCCCTCGCGACGCAGACCATGTACGGTCGTACCGAGATCGACGTTGTGCTCACAGAACACGTGGAAAGCTTCGGTGTTGTTGGGCATCAGATACTTAATAGCACGTTCCCAGTTGGCCTCGGGGTTGTAGTCTTTCATGTTCCATGAGTAATCGGCTACGCCATAAAGAGCCACCTTCGATGCTTCTGCATACTCCATCGGGTTGCTAGTGAAGGCGGTCATCTTGCTACCAAAAGCATTGTCGCCCTGGTCGTTTCCGTAGAACTTGCCCATAAGCATGTGACCAATGCAATAGTCGTTTACAGGGTAGTTGAGCCAAATAAAGGGAGCAAGGCCGTTGGTGGCTGTTTTGAAGAAGTCCAAATCGCTTTGGTTGATCATATCGGCCACGCCATCACCTGTCCACATTACCTCAATGCCCTTATGCAAGCCATTGCCCAAGCCGCGCAAATAGGCATCGTTCTTGCTCCAACCAGCATAAGCTGCATTATACTTTGTAGGACACATTGACAACTTATTCAAATCGTCGTGCTTCATAATAAAGTTTTCCCACACATAGTTGCATTCAGCCACTTGCAGGTTAGCATCGGCACCACCAAAGTCGTCGAAGAAGATAGAGAAGTTGCGCACACCGAGAGAGTAAACGTGTTCCAACTTTTTCACAACGGCTTTGAAATCGCTTTCGCTGTTATTGATAGAGCCACCCGTGTGGATAGCCCACACAAACGATACGTGGTTCTTCTTAGCCGCTTCGGCCAAACTGCGAATAACGGCAGCTTTATCATCAGGGTAGTTTTCTCTCCACTTTTCGCGATGGTAAGGGTCGTCTTTGGGACCATATACGTAGATGTTCAGCTTGTTCTTACCATAGAAGTCGAATTGACTCTTACGATCGGCATCGCTCCAAGGGTTTCCATAGAAACCTTCGATCACACCACGCTGGGCGCAAGCTGGATAGTCCTTAATTTCAACGCTCATCACGTTAGGCTGTGCCAAAATTTGTAGGAGAGTTTGCACGCCATAGTAAGTACCCGCATCGTCCGTACCAGCCACTACGATGCCGTCGGCTGCTACTTTCAGATAGTAACCTTCAGCCGTTGAAGGAATGTTGGCTTCAACGGCGCTCACTGTTTCTTCTCCCTTTTTGCCTATTGTCAGGCTAATGCCATCATTGGCCTGTGTGAGTCTTTCTTGCAGCAAGGCCACAGCATAAGCATCTGTTGTAGCTGCTTTTTTAATAGCGAATTTCGCCCCAGCCGAAGCAAAAGCCTTTTCGCCCCAATTCACTGATTGTGGTACAGGCGACACTTGCACCTGTTGAGCCCACGCAGTCACTTGTACTGCTAAGGCGCAGAGCCACATCAAGCATACTCTTTTCAACGAGTTCATAGTTTTAGAGAAATTTTGTAATGAATAGATAATATTTTCGTGTGTAAAGGTACGAATATTTCTAAGATAATGCAACAACAATGTTGCGCATATTATTATGATATACAGGATTGTTGCAAAAAGAATTTCAGACAACTAGCAGAATCTCTCGCAAGATAGCTAGGTTCCCTTGTATCTAAAAATCCGCCCTACATTAGTAAATAGCAAGTCCTATTGCTCCTGCCACTAGCATTACTAGTATAGGGTTGGTCTTGCGCCATTTTGTTAAGGCAAAGGCAGCAATGAAGATGCCCACGTTCAAGGAAAAAGTCCAGGGATTGTCTTGTGGTGAACCAAAGTTTTCCTTTGACATGAGCAATACGGCAGCAGCGGCTATCAAGCCAATGATGGCAGGACGCAGGCCAGCGAAGATATTGCTCACTAGGGGCGAATCTTTGTGCTTGAGCAAATAGTGGCTAATGGCTATCATAATGATAAATGGCAACCACATGATGGAGAGCGAAGCCAATGCAGCACCCAGCACGGCCGCCCATACAGGATAACCATCGTGGAGCACAGAAGTATAGCCTACGTAGGTGGCTGCATTGATACCGATAGGGCCAGGAGTGGATTGGCTGATAGCCACAATGTCGGTAAATTCTGCATTCGTGAGCCACTGGTTCTTAATCACCACTTCATTATGAATGAGCGAAAGCATGGCATAGCCACCGCCAAAGTTGAAGGTGCCTATCTTTGTAAATATAAGGAATAGTTTGAGAAATATCATGTGTGTATATGGTTTGTTAGAGGGTAATAAGGCTATTAGGCCGTTGGGCTAACGTGTTATGGAAGCCTGTTCCTTAACTAAGTATAATCCGTTGTGTTAGTGTGGTTACTTGTTATTCTTTGTTTCTTCATTGGTATTCTGTTTCATCCTTCCCCACAAGTATCCGCCAATGCCCGCAGCTACGATAATGAGGATGGGTGACACACCGCAAAAAGAGATGAGCAGACAAGTTAGAATGGGTATCCACAGTGTGTGTCGATTGATTTTTGCAGTCTTGGCCATGTTGAAACAAGGCACAGCGATTAAGGCCACTACGGCAGGGCGTACTGTGGCGAAAAATTTCATTACGTAAGCATTATCCTTAAAGGAGTGGAAGAACATTGCAATCAGCGTAATGGCAATGATGGAGGGGAGGGCAATGCCAAGCGCTCCCACGATGCCTCCCCACACGCCGCGAGCCTTGTAGCCGATGTGACTTGCCATGTCGATGGCGAAAATGCCCGGAGTGGCTTGTGCCACAATGAGAATATCCATAAATTCCTGTTTGTCGAGCCAGTGATTCTTGTCCACAAATTCGCGTTCCATCACCTGTATCATGGCATAACCACCGCCTAAGGTGAGCGCTCCAATCTTGTTGCACGTAAGGAAAAAATTGAGTAGCATTGGGTTTTCGTATCTCTTTGTCGTTACTATTGGGGGGCAAAGTTACGCTTATTTTTTTATTTGTGCGCTTACATGCTTGCTCCGCTCCGGCTTTTTCTTGTTCGCTTCCCAAATTATGATGCGCCTTTCTATTGAGCAAAAAGAATGTACTGTAGACTTACAGGTTAGTCATTAGTCATGTGATAAGAAGATAGAAGGACACTTTTTAGACTAATGGTCAGGCTCCTAACAGAACTACTTCCGTGCTCAAAGAATAATATTTTCCGACCAAAATCTTACTTTCTATTATTTTTTATAGAAAAAATGCTTGCAATTTGTTTTAAATTTATAACTTTGCCCTCACAAAACGATACAATACATGGCTTACACATCTTACTTCCGACTTCGCAATTTGCTTAGCTTGCGTACGTTAGGTACGCGGGAGTGAGAGACGTGTCTTGACGATTAAGGCACACGGATGCCACATGGCATAGGTTGTACGCCTGTACACGCATAAATCCTCACTTCCGCATAGAGCGCAAGTGAGGATTTTTTATCACTACAAACAAAGGAACAAAGAAAAAAACAAATACGATATGAGCGACAGACTTTACATTTTCGACACCACGCTCCGCGATGGCGAGCAGGTGCCCGGTTGCCAACTCAACACGGTTGAGAAGATTCAAGTGGCCAAACAACTCGAGCAGTTGGGCGTAGACGTCATCGAAGCAGGATTCCCCATCTCGAGTCCGGGCGACTTCAATTCAGTCATTGAAATATCTAAGGCAGTGACTTGGCCCACCATCTGCGCACTGACACGTGCCGTAGAGAAGGACATCGACTGCGCTGCAGAAGCACTAAAGTATGCCAAGCACAAGCGCATTCATACGGGTATCGGCACAAGCGATAGTCATATCAAGTATAAGTTCAACTCCACCCGTGAGGAAATCATCGAGCGTGCTGTAGCCGCCGTGAAGTATGCCAAGCGCTACGTGGATGACGTAGAATTCTATGCCGAAGACGCAGGCCGTACGGACAATGAGTACTTGGCTCGCGTGGTAGAGGCTGTGATTAAAGCCGGCGCCACCGTGGTGAACATTCCTGATACCACGGGCTATTGCCTTCCCCATGAGTATGGCGAGAAGATTAAGTATCTCATGGAGCATGTCGATGGAGTGGACAAAGCCATTCTTTCCACCCACTGCCACAACGACCTTGGTATGGCTACAGCTTGTACGCTTGAGGGCGTGCTCAACGGTGCACGCCAAGTGGAGGTGACTATCAATGGTATTGGCGAGCGTGCGGGCAACACCGCTGAAGAAGAGATTGCTATGATTCTCAAGTGTCACAACCTCAATATTGACACGAATATCAATACGCAGAAGATTGCAGCCACCTCGCGTATGGTAAGTTCGCTTATGAACATGCCTGTGCAAGCCAATAAAGCCATTGTGGGACGTAACGCATTTGCTCACTCTAGCGGTATACACCAAGATGGCGTGCTCAAGAATGTAGAGACTTACGAGATTATTAATCCCAAGGATGTGGGTATCGATGACAACTCTATCATCCTCACCGCACGTTCGGGACATGCCGCACTAAAACATCGTTTAGAGGTGCTTGGAGTGGAAGTGAACGACGAGAAACTCAACGCAATCTATCAGCAATTCCTCCTCTTGGCTGACAAGAAGAAAGAGGTAACCGATGACGATATTCTTGTGCTTGCTGGAGCAGAGCGTTCAGCCTCTCATAGCATCAAACTTGACTATTTGCAAGTGACTTCAGGACATGGTGTACGCCCCGTAGCTGCCATCATCCTTGATATTGCTGGAGAAAAGTTCCGCGCTGCAGCTGAAGGCAATGGCCCCGTGGATGCTGCCATCAACGCTGTGAAGGACATCATCAAGCGTAAGATGACGCTCAAGGAGTTTACTATCCAGGCCATCAATAAGGGCTCGGACGATGTGGGCAAGGTGCACATGCAGGTGGAATACGATGGCTCCGTATACTACGGATTCGGTGCCAATACCGACATCGTGGCAGCCAGCGTAGAGGCCTATATCGACGCAATCAATAGTTTTAAACACTAAAAGTTAGTTTAAAGTTTTGAGGTTATGAGCGGAGTTTGGAGTTTAATGGTTTGAGGTTATAAAGTTACCATCAACCACTATTAAACTTTCGATATAGCCTCATAACCTTAAAACTCCAAGCTACATAATGCTATGCCAACACTCTTTTCTAAAATATGGGACAGCCACGTGGTGCAACACGTTGACGATGGTCCTGACCAACTTTATATAGATCGCCTCTATGCTCATGAGGTGACGAGCCCACAGGCTTTCGCAGGATTGCGTCAGCGCGGGTTGCAATGCTTCCGTCCGAAGCAGATATTCTGTATGCCCGATCACAACACACCGACGCACGATCAAGACAAACCTATAGCCGACCCCGTATCGCGTAAGCAAGTAGATACGCTCACACAGAATGCTCACGACTTCGGACTGAGCTATTGGGGCATGATGCATCCCAACAATGGTATCATCCACGTAGTAGGTCCCGAACAAGGACTTTCACTCCCTGGCATGACCATCGTCTGTGGCGATTCCCACACTTCTACCCATGGTGCTATGGGCGCTATCGCCTTCGGAATCGGCACGTCGGAAGTAGAGATGGTTATGGCTTCGCAGTGTATTCTCCAAGCCAAACCTAAGGCTATGCGCATCAATGTGGAAGGACAGCTCGGACAGGGCGTTACGGCTAAGGATGTGGCGCTCTACCTGATGAGCCAGATCACTACAAGCGGTGCCACGGGCTACTTCGTGGAGTACGCCGGTTCTGCCATTCGTTCACTCTCTATGGAGGGACGACTCACGCTGTGCAATCTCTCTATCGAGATGGGTGCTCGCGGTGGATTGGTAGCCCCCGACGAGGTGACATTCGAGTATATCAAGGGCAGACCCTTTGCCCCGAAGGGCGAGGATTGGGATAAGGCCGTAGAGGAGTGGAAGAAGCTCCGCACGGACGATGATGCCGTGTTCGACAAGGAAGTGACCTTCGACGCTGCCGATATAGAGCCCATGATTACCTATGGCACCAACCCAGGTATGGGTATTGGTATTACACAGCAAATTCCTGCTGCGCAGACCGAATCGGACAAAAAAGCACTAGCCTATATGCAGTTTGCTGAAGGTGAGCAGATGATTGGGAAAAAAGTAGATTACGTGTTTCTCGGTGCTTGCACCAATGGCCGCATAGAGGATTTCCGCGCTTTTGCATCTATTGTTAAGGGACGAAAGAAGGCCACAGGTCTGACTGCTTGGCTCGTGCCGGGTTCGTGGCCCGTAATGCGCCAGATTGAAGCCGAAGGAATAGATAAAATATTGATGGAGGCAGGCTTTGAAATTCGTCAACCAGGATGCTCTGCTTGCTTAGCCATGAATGATGATAAAATTCCCGCGGGAAAACTCTGCGTATCTACCTCGAACCGTAACTTTGAGGGACGTCAAGGACCCGGCGCTCGCACTTGCTTGGCTTCTCCCCTCGTGGCTGCTGCTGCTGCCGTGACGGGGGCTATCACTGATCCGAGAGAGTTGATGTAAGGAAAAATACTGAGTAAGAGGCTCCTTTATAACTTAGAACCTTATAACCTCAAAACTTCAAACTTTGTGAAGATGAGACAGAAATTCAATATCATAGAAAGTTGCTGTGTGCCCCTTCCCCTAGAGAATGTGGACACGGATCAAATCATACCCGCTCGTTTCCTCAAGGCCACAGATAAGGAAGGTTTTGGCGACAACCTCTTCCGCGACTGGCGCTACAACCCCGATGGTACTAAAAAAGACTTTGTGCTCAACGATCCCACTTATAGTGGCGAAGTGCTCGTGGCTGGCAAGAACTTTGGTTGTGGTTCGAGTAGAGAACACGCGGCGTGGGCTATTGCTGGCTATGGATTTCGAGTTGTGGTGAGTTCCTTCTTTGCCGATATTCATAAGCAGAATGAACTTAACAATTTTGTGTTGCCCGTGGTGGTGAGTGAGAATTTTCTCGCTTCCCTCTTTAGTAGCATCAAGGCCAATCCTAAGATGAAGGTAAAGGTGGACTTGCCCAACCAGACTATTACTAACGAAGCTACTGGAGAAAGTGAACAATTCGATATCAATGGCTATAAGAAATATTGTCTTGAGAATGGACTCGACGACATTGACTTTTTAGTAAACAATAAAGATAAGATAGAAACGTATGAAACTGAACATAGCTGTATTGGCCGGTGATGGCATCGGTCCTGAAATATCCGAACAAGGCGTGGCAGTGATGACTGCCGTATGTCAGAAGTTTGGACACGAAGTAACTTACAAGCAGGCTCTCGTGGGCGCTGCAGCTATCGATGCCGTGGGCGATCCTTTCCCTGAAGAGACTTACGAGGCTTGCAAGGAGGCCGACGCCGTGTTGTTCTCCTCCGTGGGTGATCCTAAGTTTGACAATAATCCCAATGCTAAGGTGCGCCCCGAACAGGGATTGCTCGCCATGCGTAAGAAGTTGGGGCTTTTTGCTAACATCCGTCCCGTGCAGACGTTTGACTGCTTGATTCATAAATCTCCCTTGAAAGACGAGCTCGTGCGTGGTGCCGACTTCGTGTGCATCCGTGAACTTACGGGAGGTATGTATTTCGGTGAGAAGAAGGAGGGTGACGACTATGCCTATGATACGAATGCTTACTCACGTCACGAAGTGGAACGCATCCTCAAGGTGGCTTATGAATATGCAGGACGTCGACGCAAACACCTCACCGTGGTGGACAAGGCCAACGTGTTGGCATCGTCGCGCTTGTGGCGCAAGGTGGCTCAGGAAATGGCTCCGCAGTATCCCGACATCACGACCGACTTCATGTACGTAGATAATGCTTCAATGCGTATGATTCAAGAGCCAACCTTTTTCGATGTAATGGTCACTGAAAATACTTTTGGAGATATCCTTACTGATGAGGGTTCGTGCATCACGGGGTCTATGGGACTACTCCCCTCTGCTTCTACGGGTGAGAGTACTCCCGTGTTTGAACCGATTCATGGCTCGTGGCCGCAGGCTAAGGGATTGAATATTGCCAACCCCTTGGCACAGATACTCTCCGTTGCTATGCTCTTTGAATATTTCAATCTCATGGAAGAGGGACGTTTAATTCGTGCTGCTGTTGATGCTAGTCTAGATAGCAACGTGCGCACTCCTGAAATACAAGTGAAAGGTGGTGAAAAATATGGTACCAAGGAAGTAGGCGCATGGATTGTTGATTGGATTAAGAAGCACTAAGTAGCCCACGATTCGCTAAGAAACGTACATTCACGGACAGGCGATGAACGAACACGCTCTGCTAGAAGAGCTACTCGTTCATCGCCTGTCTGTGTTGTGTTACCTATAGATTTTCTATCTTGCAAGTGCAGTTCACTCCACAAAGCTCCATTCCACTGTGAGCACGTTGTCGGCTACTTGCTTGCCGGCAGCAAGCATGGTAAAACGAGCCTGGAATCGCCCGCCCGAGGCATTGAGCGTGAAACTTTGGGCGTGGGTGTAGAGACTGAAGTCGAGTTCACCTTGAGGCGTGATGTAGGGACAGGGAAGGAGTTTCCCGTCGATGAAAGTCATGCGTGAGGAAATGTCGCCGCGTCGCTTCAAGTCGGCTAGGGTATCGGTGAGTAAGAGTGTCACTGTACCATGATTGTCGCTCTCGGGATAGCGCAGCATCACGCCAGTCTCTTCTATGAGACAACCGCCTACGGCTGCAGTGCGAATGAGGTCTTCTCCGTTTTCTGTGGTCGATACGAGGAGAGTTTGTATTTTTGACTTTTTAAGCATCAGTTGGGGGAATGATGGTTATGGAAGAATGAGTTTTTGCGTGTATGATGGTGTGCGTTTCAACGCTACGCCGTGGTAATGTGTCAATGCTGAGGCGGGGATGCGTCGTCCGTCTAGGGTGTAGAAGGTGGTCACTTGTGTGTTGGCCGCATCGTTAGTTGTAGCCTCGCTAGATGGTGCTTCAAAGATTCCTTGTGGTGTGGTGGGAAGTGAGAATTGAGCTGATTGCATGAGATCCCATCCGCGATATACTTCCAATGTGTAGTGGCACTCTAGAGGAAGACTAGAGAAACGGAGCGTAAGGAGGGTGTCTTGAAGGGGTTGTAGATAGATGTGGCTCACTTTTGAAACATCGGTTCCACGTGTGTCGTTCCTGAGTATGGTGGTGAAGTCCCAGGCAGCGCGTTCGCTCACAGAGGGGTTGGCTATGGGCATAGAAAAGCAGAGTGTGCCCTCTTCGGGGAAACTGAGCGTAGGCTCAGAGCATCGAAATGTTCTGCTTCCGCCTTTAGAAACATGGATGGGAAAAGTATGGATGATTTGTTCACCATCAGGGGAAAGGCTGAGCAAACAGTCGCCCGTGTGTGTGAGCAAGGTATGAATGGTGAGTGTGTCGCGTTCGTAGGGGGAAAGCGTGCATCCTGTAAAGGCCAACCAATCAGCTTGTTTGATGAGGGCTGTATCGGTGGAAGTGTTGAGCAAGAGAGCGAATGACGTGGTGAGCGATTGATTCGTTGTGTTATGTAGAGCTATGCGGATGCGCGTTTGGCAATGGTCTTCTGCACTATCTACAAGCCACAATGAATCAATGGCAAATTCGTGTCCTGTGCGGCAAAGCGTGTCGGGCGGAAGATTGTCTGTGACTTCGTCGGGACAGAGCGTAATGGCTTCTTGATTGCAGAAATAGCCATCATCGACCCATTGCTTGCGTTCGTCGGTAGGCTGCGACGTACAGAGTACGTCAAGACGGAAATAGCCATCGTAGTTGCCGCCATATCCCCAGTTAACATGGAATAGTCCATCCTCGTCTATCCCGTCTAGCACGAAAGCATGCCCCGCCATAGAACTGATGCTTCCGGAGAAATATACTGGACGATGAGCCATGATTTCATGAGCTAGATAGTTCCACCATGCCGAGGGGGCATATTTATAGCTGTCGAGATAATTTACCGTTTTCAGTCCGAAGGCTTTGCGCAATGGAGTTGTAAGGCGCGAGGTGTTTGTTCCGCTAGCGTTCAATCCGTAATTCATGTGTGAAGCCACACCAAGATAGTAGGAAAGGCGACTTACTGCATCCTCTTCTTTCTCTGTGGCCGATGTCGTGTCGTAATTGTCGAGGATAAGGCGCGTATCGACACTCTCACCAGGCAGCACGTTGGGTATTGTGTAGTGGTCGGTCGACCATCCTCGCAAGGTGTCTTGTAAGGTATAGGTGCGACGGTAGTAGGTGAGAATTTGCTCCATGGCAGTAGCTACACATCCCACCATGCAGCGCTCGGTTGATAGATTGCCTGCATCGTCTTTATAGTAAGGGCAATACTTATTATAGGGATGAAGTTGGTGGCGCACAGTGGTGAGCAACGGAGATACGGGCGTCCAATTGGTACCAAGTAGAGGATAGGTATGTTGCTCTTTCGTTGCTTGGCTAAGCATGGCTGCGAGAACTGGCACTTGTTGTATGAGGGAAGATGTTTGCTTTAAAGAAGGTGTTCTCCCGTATCCCAAGAGGGGAGGGAGTTTCTCATCTTTGTTCACAATCACAAAAGTGTTCCCTTGCTGAAAAACAAAGGCTCGATGGAATTCTTCCTCTCTCAAAGCTGATTTACGTTCTTTCATACGTTTACTTGCCACGTGATGATCTAGCCAAGATGTGGCATACTGAAAAGCTTCATTCCTATTCCGTTGCGCTGCGAGTGGATGCAGACTCACAAGGAAAAGTAAAAGGAATATGATTTTTTTCATGGGAAGATAGAGAGGAAGGTGTGCTTACCGCTTTTGTAGAGGTCTTGTTGAGAGGAGAAAATGCGGAGTTACATTTTTGTATTGGTGTCGTTTCAATGTAGTATTGACATGGGGGACAATACTACATGAATGTTCTGTCAGATATTAAATTGCTTCCCTTGCCGTCCGTCATCGTACCCCTTGGCATACCCTTCGCGGTAGCCCCTCACGTAGTTCTGCTTTTCAGTGGGTTGAGCAAAGTTGTTCGTTTCATCGTAGGTGGCATGGTCGGCATTTGCCGCTCCATCATCGCAGCCAGCTGCATAGCCGTCATCGTAGCCTGCCTCATAGGGATTGCGTTTATCCTTGCCAAGCAGGGTGTCAGGAAGTTGTGCGTCTTGTGCGGTATCGGTCACTTGTGGCAGAGTGCCAGGGTCGACTGTCGTATCTGGTACTGCCACTTGTTGTGCAGAAGTGTCAGAAGAGATACTAGGGTTGAGCAACTTTTGCGCATTTGATGTTCGCTTCATATATATAATGCCTATCACGATCAGTATACAGAGGAGGATGAAGCTAAGCGTTTTCCATCTGTTGAAGCCTTGTGGTGCGAAATTATTCATTACTTTTATATAAGGGTTAGGTTCTGTCGATGTTAATTCTCATTGGTGCCGAAGCGGCGCTTGCGTCCAGCGTCAATGCGCAGGAATATGAAGAGCATGAGCGTAAAGCCCCATAGTGATGAACCGCCATAACTGAAAAATGGGAGCGGAATACCAATCACGGGCGTTACACCCATTACCATACCCACATTGATAAACACGTGGAAGAGTAAAATACTCAGCACAGAGTAGCCATAGACTCGCCCAAACGTGGTCGTTTGTCGCTCGGAGAGGTAGATAAGTCGGAGTATCATACATAAGAATAGCAGCAATACACCTGCAGAACCGAGGAACCCTTGCTCTTCGCCTACTGTGCAGAATATGAAGTCGGTATCCTGTTCGGGCACATATTTAAGCTTTGTCTGTGTACCGTTCATGAAACCTTTACCTTCTAGTCCTCCCGAACCAATCGCGATTTTACTTTGGTTCACGTTGTAGCCAGCGTCGCGATTGTCTTCATTCATGCCTAGCAATACTTGAATCCTCACACGCTGATGTGGCTCTAGTACATTATTAAGTGCAAAGTCGGCCGTATAAAGGAAAGCCGTGCTGCCCAGTGTGAAAAGCCCGATGAGCAGGCAGGTGTTAACGCGTTGTCCTAACGATTGCCAAGCCAAGTAGACTGCCATATAGATGCAGAGCACTAATAATACCCAAGAAATATCAAAGGGGATGATTAGTTCTGACACAATAAGTGAGAGCACGATGGCTACAATGCCAATTATGGTGAATTGACGTGCGAATTTCGTATGTTGGGCATAAACTCGAAGCATGCCTATGGTGAAAATCCATATTAGGGTAAGCACTACGAATTCACCCACAGAGGAACTTGTTCCAGGAAGTTCCACATTGCTGAAACGAATGCCTATTACAAAATAGGCTACTGCAGCCACAGCAGTGAAAAGTATGCAGCCCGACATTCCCTCGCGATAGAACATAAGGAAAAATGCAAGATAGACTAGTGCCGATCCTGTCTCCTTCTGCATGATGATGAGTATCATTGGAAGCAACACCACGCCTGCAGCCTTGGCAAAGTTGCGCATATTATTTAGACTGAACCCATACTGATTGATGAGTTTCGCCACGGCAAGCGCTGTGGCGCATTTGGCAAACTCGGCTGGTTGCACGTTACAAAATCCAAGGCTTACCCAGGAACGCGAACCTTTGATATCTTTAGCTATAAAAGGTGTGATGAGTAATACGAACATCATCACCCAATAAAAGAGCCCAGCCAATGTGTCGTAATACTTATCATCGGTCATCATGATGACGAAGGCTAAGGCAAAGGCGCAACCAATCCATACGATTTGTTTGCCCGTTCGTGCGCCCCAATCAAAAAAGTTCGTGTCGCCAATTTCGTGACTCGCACCGCAGATGCTTAACCATCCACACACCAACAAGATAAGATAGAGACATAGCACTACCCAATCAATATTGAAAAGAGGATATCTTTGGTTGTTGTTAATCATTTTCTTTCGCTTTGCTATGAAGATGTTGGAAGCTTCGTTATGACAATATTTTGATCTTTGCTAGGAAGCATTAGCGTGCATAGTCGCCATATTTAATGTGCATATTTTGGAAATGTTGCGCTTTGATTTCCGACGAAGCGGAGAGTTTTCCGTTAAGATATTGTTCCATGATCAGCGCACCGATAGGCACACCATATACATTACCGAAACCACCATTCTCTACGTATACGGCCACAGCTATGCGTGGATTGTTCATAGGGGCGAAACCCATGAAGGCAGAGTGGTCGTGGCCGCGATTCTGTGCAGTACCAGTCTTGCCACAGACTTCATAGCCTGGGAGGTTTGCTCCGCGGCAAGTACCCTCTAGTACAGCTCGACGCATGCCTGCCACGCAGTATTCGTACCATTTCCTGTCTACGCCCGTATAGCGTTTTTTATAGTAAATGGGGTCGAGCTTGCCGTCTTGTATGGAGTGAGCCACGTGAGGAGTGATGAAGTATCCGCGATTGGCCACGGTAGCGGCAAGATTACATATCTGTAGTGGTGTGGCTGTCACTTCTCCCTGCCCAATAGCGATGGAGATGACGGTGAGTCCGTTCCACGATTTCTTGTATGCCTTGTCATAGTAGGCTGCGTTAGGAATCATGCCACGTTTCTCGCCAGGAAGATCGATTCCTAGTTTGTAGCCATAGCCCATGCGTACCATATAGTCCTTCCAAGTGGTCATAGCGTTCTGCACACTACCATATTTTCGCTTGTTGCTGAGTAAGCGGAATAGATTCCAACAGAAATAAGAGTTGCATGAGGTGCCAATGGCGGGCACTAGATTGATGGGCGAGGCATGGCCATGGCAACCTACGTGGAGACCCTTGTAGTTGAAGCCGTGGTGGCATGGGAAACTGATTTGCGGATCAATGGATCCTTCTTGCAGTCCAGTCAGTGCTTGCGTAATTTTAAATGTGGAACCAGGAGGGTAAGTACCCATGATGGCACGATTGAGCAGCGGACGCATGGGGTCGTTGCCAAGTATTTTGTGGTTCTTACCTCGGTCGCGTCCGGTCATGGTGCGTGGATCGTAGGTGGGTGAGGAGGCCATGCACAGAATCTCGCCCGTCTTTGGCTCAATGGCAACGATTGCTCCGAGTTTTCCTTGAAGCAGGCGTTCGGCGAGCTCCTGTAAATCTTTGTCAATACCTAGCGTGAGATTCTTTCCTGGTTGGGCTTGTTTATCATATTTCCCATTTTGGTAATGACCTTGTGTACGGCCGTGAACGTCGCGGAGCATGATGCGCATTCCTTTTACGCCACGAAGCTGCGATTCGTAGGCTCGTTCCACTCCGAGTTTTCCTATATAGTCTCCCGATACGTAGTATTTGGTAGAATCTTCTTCGAGTTCTTTTTCGCTGATTTCGCCAACATCGCCTAGCATGTGCGCACCTATGGCGCTGCTATATTGGCGGGTGGAACGCTTTTCCACGCTGAATCCCTTAAAACGGAACAGTTTCTCGCGGAAGAGTGAAAATTCCTGTGCAGGAATCTGTGCCATGAATAGTTGTGGTGTATAGCGAGAGTAGCCTGGATTTTTCTTTGAATCCTTGATGTCGGCCATGCGTTTGATGTAATCTTCTTTTGTGATACCGATGGTCTGACAAAAGTCGAGAGTGTCTACTCCTCGCTGGTCATTCATCACAACCATGATGTTGTACGATGGTTCGTTGTATACAAGAATACGCCCCTTGCGGTCAAGAATAAGACCACGCGAGGGGTATTGAATGTCTTTGCGGAAAGCATTCGAGTCGGCATTCTTCTTGTAGTCGTCGCTCCAAAGTTGTAGGGTGAAGAGACGCACCATATAAAGAATGATGATGCTGATGGCTACACCGCCAATGACAAACTTGCGTATTTCAAAATTATTGGGCTTCATCAAAACCTATATGATTGGGGAATAACTGAACGAAAGTATTGGAAAAAAGTATTCAAGAGGTCTACTTGTTGCGAATTAGCTCCATTGCCACAACGAATAGTGTAGTGAGTAAAGTGCTACCCACTATATTGATGAGTAGAATTTGCCAGTCGAAGAAAGAGAAAGCTTCGAGTAGGAAGAAAACGATGCAATAGGTTAGGACACTCAAAAAGATGTATTTTGAAAAACTATTCCATTCCATAGAGCGCTTGGAGGGAATAAAGGCATCGTTGTTGTCGGACGGCGAAAAAATGCGTAGGTAGAGAGGGGCGAGCAATCCCAACAGACACGTAGCTCCCGCGGCTATACCAGGAGTGGTGGTAAGGATGTCGATGCAGAGCCCTAAAGCGAAGCCAAGGACAACGTAAAGCCAACGCGGAGTGTCGCTTGGCAGGATTAGCAGAAAGTATACATAGGGCATAGGAGTGGCATAGCCGAAGATATGCACGTGGTTGAACACCAATGCTTGTAGCAGTACTAGAGAAATGAACCAACCTATGCGTGATATAATGGTTTGGAACACGTTGTGCGATTTTTAGTATTGTTGGTATAAATGGTAATTTCGAAAGAAATGTGGATTTATGGAGTTGTTGCTTGGGTGAGCATTGTGTCGGAAACTCCTTAACTCAATGTGGGAAAATTATGAGTGATGCCTTGGAAGCATCGTTTTTCAGTTCCTATGTGATGGTCAAGACCCCATCGTGTTGAGCGATGCTTCATCGGCTTGTTGAGCATGTACTTGTAAGGTATCGATTTCTGCTTTATAGGGAGTGGTTACTACAAGTACGTCGCGCAAGTTGGCAAAGTTCGTGCCAAGGGTCACGTCTAGACGATAGGACTGCCCGTCGGTAGAGTTGCGAATGGTACGTACACGGCCTACGAAAATTCCTGGTGGGAACACGGCAGAGTAACCGCTCGTTTCGATAGCTTGTCCTACCTTTACCTTGGCATAGCGTGGCACGTCGTCGACGTAAGCACTGAGCATACTACTTCCGTCCCACTGCAAATAGCCAAAATAGTTTTGGCCACGTACGCGGCAACTGATGCTCGACTTGCGATTGGTTACGGGAATAACTAATGAGTGGTGAGGCCCTGTAAGATAGATAATTCCTACCACGCCGCCGCCGCCCACGACTCCCATCTCTGGACGTATGCCATCTTTCTCGCCACGGTCGATTACAAGATAGTTGTTGCTTCGTTCTGCGCTATTCGACACAACCGTGGCGGGTACCATGTTGTAGCCCACAAGCTTTTCGCGCATGAGCTTTTCTGTGATGGTGGTATCTTTGGTTGCGGTGATGAGCGATTGTCGCAAGTGCTCGGTCTCTCGTTGAAGGGCGATGTTTTGCGCTGTCAGTTCTTGATTGATTTGTTCCAAGTTGAAGAAGTTCATCACGTTGGAATAGGTGCTATTGATACCAGCGGCCACGGAGTTAGCTGCGCTAAACCACACGCTTCCTTGGTAGCTGTTGAATCGGAATAGCAGTATCATGCTGATGGTCTCAAACAGTATAAAGAGAAAAATGTAGCAATACTTGCGTATGAAGTCTATGAGGTTGTTGTGCATAAGAGAGTCTGCGTGAGGGTTATGCTCCGAGTGCTGTTGTTGAGGAGTTCGCCTCTTTATGTAACTTCGCGGCCACCCTTCCCCCATGCAAAGAGAAGGGAGGGGTGGCCGCGAAAATGCCTTGTATATAAGGATGTATGGCTCCAGCGGAGTTATGCTATGTGCGAAAAACGAAATCGGTAGATAACTTCGTTAGCAATGCGCTTTTATCTAGAGATGCCAAAGAGTGATAAGAAACTTTCGCATTAAAGCATAGGGAAATCTTTGTGGAGCAATGGAAAAATGGAAATGGAGCGATGGATTATCTCATCAGGAAAGTGAAGTTTTCCACATTTTTCAGAGCAATGCCCGTACCCTTTGCTACGCAGAGCAATGGATCTTCTGCCACATGGAAGGGAATGTTGATTTTGTCGCTCAAGCGCTTGTCAAGGCCGCGAAGCAATGCACCACCACCTGTGAGATAAATACCATTTTTCACAATGTCGGCATAGAGCTCGGGAGGCGTATTTGCTAGGGCGTTGACTACGGCTTGCTCAATTCTAGCAATTGAAGTCTCGAGGCAGTGGGCTATCTCTTGATAGCATACAGGCACCTCCATAGGCATCGTGGTGATACGATTAGGACCATGGATGAGGTAGTCTTCGGGCGGGTTGGGAAGGTCAGTCAGTGCTGCACCTACATTGTGCTTAATGCGTTCGGCCATGCGCTCACTCACGCGCACGTTGTGCTGTCGGCTCATATACTCTTGTATGTCGCTAGTGAAGTCGTCACCAGCCATCTTGATAGAGTTGTTTGATACGATACCGCCGAGTGAGATAACGGCAATCTCCGTCGTGCCACCGCCTATATCTACAATCATGTTTCCCTCAGGAGCGTTAACATCAATGCCGATACCAATGGCTGCGGCCATAGGCTCATAGAGCAAGAATACATCACGTCCGCCAGCATGTTCGGCAGAATCGCGCACAGCGCGAAGCTCTACTTCGGTTGAACCACTTGGTACGCCGATGACCATGCGAAGTGAGGGAGAGAACAGTCGTTTGCCAGAGTGAACTTTCTTAATGAGTCCGCGCATCATTTGCTCGCAAGCGTTGAAGTCGGCAATGACGCCATCTCGTAGGGGACGGATCACTCGTATTTGGTTGTTCGTCTTCTCATACATGCGTTTCGCCTCTTCGCCCACAGCAATCATTTTCTCAGAGTGTGCGTCGAGTGCCACCACCGAAGGCTCGTTGACGGCAATTTCGCCATCGGCTATGATGATGGTGTTGGCTGTACCGAGGTCGATAGCCAACTCTTGTGTAAAGGAGAAGAACTTAGAAAAGAATCCCATATAATAATTGTGCTAATTATTTTTCAAACCAGTTGTGGATAGCTGTGTCGTAGTGGCTGCTTACACCGAAAGCTTGAGTAGCAAACCAACGACGCTCCTCGAGTTCTGTTTGTGCTCCGTTCTTGGTGATGATGTCGAGCAAGGGCTTGTATTGAGCTTTTGAGGGTACAATCACCACGTCCTTGAAGTTCTTTGCTCCAGCGCGGATGAGTGAAATGCCACCTATGTCGATTTTTTCAATAATGTCTGCTTCGCTTGCACCGCTTGCTACAGTTTGCTCGAAGGGATAGAGATCTACGATAACGAGGTCAATTTCAGGAATCTCATATTGAGACATCTGCTTCTGGTCCTCTTCTAGTTCGCGGCGTCCGAGAATGCCTCCGAATATTTTGGGGTGAAGTGTCTTGACGCGTCCGCCCAAGATGGAGGGATAGGTGGTTACGTCTTCAACCTTTTGGCAGGGGTAGCCCAAAGATTCAATAAACTTCTGTGTACCACCAGTTGAAAGGAACTGAACGCCTTCTTCGTGCAACTTGGCCAAGAGGGCTTCGAGGCCGTCTTTATGGAATACGGATACCAGTGCGGTCTTAATTTTCTTTGTAGAGGACATATTGATTTCTTGTTTGTTGCGTAATAAGTCTTGATTTTGCTTGCAAAATTACTTCTTTTTATTGGGCTTCGCCAAGTTTTTACTTACAAAATAGTGCTTTTCGCATGATTTTGGTGCTTTTTGATGCGGCTAGGAATCATTGCGGTGAAAATGAAGAACCAAAGCGACGCTGCATCTTTGTGCTGCAAGGTCGCTTTGGTTATGGAGTAGTTTCTATGTTATGGGTATTTTCGATGCTTAATCTTGAGTGGTGTCTACCTAAACGAGTCGGTGAGCAACTTAATCTCGATGGTGGGCGAGATGCGTTCGTAGAGGATGTTGTACACGGCATCGAGGATGGGCATGTTGACATGGTAAAGGCGGTTGATGCCCTTCATGCATTTTGTGCCGTAGTAGCCTTCTGCTATCATTTCCATCTCGATTTGTGCCGATTTCACACTATATCCTTTACCTATCATGGTACCGAATACGCGATTGCGTGAGAAGTTGGAGTAGCCTGTCACGAGAAGATCGCCCAAGTAGACGCTATCGTAAATCTGTCGGTCAATGGGATAGACGGCTCTCAGAAAGCGATTCATCTCTTGTACGGCATTGGACATGAGTACGCTTTGGAAATTGTCGCCATATTTCAATCCGTTACAGATTCCAGCTGCGATGGCATAGACATTTTTGAGCACAGAGGCATATTCGATGCCTATCACGTCGCACGAAGTCTTGGTCTTCACATAACTTGATGCCAACGTTTCGGCAAAAGCTTGTGCCTTATCATTATCAACACACCCCACCGTGAGATAGGTAAGTCTGCCCAAGGCAACTTCCTCCGCATGGCTCGGTCCACCGAGTACGGCAAGATTGTCGTCGGGCACATTGTATACTTGGCGGAAGAACTCAGAGCACACCAAGTTTTCATCAGGTACGATACCTTTGATGGCCGTGATGATGAATTTGTCGTGGAGCTTTACCTTGAGTTTGCGCAGGTGGTTCTTGAGATAGGGTGATGGCGTAACGAACACGAGCGTACGGCATGAGCGCACTATCTCATTGATGTCGGTCGAGAAGGTGATGCGTGAGGTGTCGAAGTGTACGCTTGTGAGGTAAGAGGGATTATGCTCCGTACGTATAAAGTCGTCGATGGCGTCTTGTCTACGGATATACCAATGCAGATGCTCCACTTTTTCAAGTAGCATCTTTGCTATGGCTGTGGCCCATGAGCCACTTCCCATTACTGCTATGTTTCCTAAATCGTATGACACGGGGGAATATGCTATTGGGGGATTAAGCAAGCATATTTAAATTTAGAGAACGTTCCAACCTTCGATGTCTTGCACGCTAGGCTTGGTGATATTGAGTTTGTACTTTTTAATCACTTCGCCTATTTGCTGTTGGATTTTCTGTGCTTTCACGTCCTTGAGGTCGCTCACGAGGTAGTAGCCCACCTTCTGTAGCACGGGCACGAGTTCTTCTGCAATGCCAGCAGCCACGTATTTGTCGGCCTTGTCGCGAGGGGCTTTCTTTTCAGGACGCATTTGGGGGAAGAAGAGTACTTCTTGAATCTGTGTCTGACCTGTCATGAGCATAACCAAACGATCGATTCCGATGCCGATACCCGAGGTGGGAGGCATGCCATATTGCAAAGCGCGTAGGAAGTCTTGGTCGATAAACATGGCTTCGTCGTCGCCTTTTTCAGAGAGGCGGAGCTGGTCTTGGAATCGTTCTTCTTGGTCGATGGGATCGTTGAGTTCAGAGTAAGCATTGGCAAGCTCCTTGCCGTTTACCATCAACTCAAAGCGTTCTGTAAGGTTCGGATTGTCGCGGTGCTTTTTTGTAAGCGGCGACATCTCAATGGGGTAATCGGTGATGAACGTAGGCTGAATATAAGTGCCTTCACAGAATTCTCCGAAAATTTCATCGATGAGTTTGCCCTTGCCCATGGTGTCGTCAATTTCCATATTGAGCTTCTTGCAAATGTCGCGAATTTCGTCTTCAGTCTTTCCATTAAGGTCGTAGCCCGTCTTCTCCTTGATAGCTTCGAGGATAGGCAAGCGGCGGAAGGGAGCTTTGAAGCTGATGGTCTTTCCGTCGACCACGCTTTCGGGCTTACCATTTACTGCCACGCAGATGCGCTCCAATAGCTTTTCGGTGAACGACATCATCCAGTTGTAGTCCTTATACTGCACGTAGAGCTCCATACAAGTAAACTCAGGATTGTGACTGCGGTCCATACCCTCGTTGCGGAAATTCTTACCAATCTCGTATACGCCCTCGAATCCGCCTACAATTAAGCGTTTCAGATATAGCTCTGTGGCAATGCGTAGATAGAGGTCAATATCAAGTGAGTTATGGTGGGTGATGAACGGACGCGCACTTGCACCGCCAGGAATGGGCTGCAAAATGGGAGTTTCCACCTCAGTATAGCCATTCTCGTCGAAGTATTCGCGCATCGTCTTGATTACTTGTGTACGCTTCATGAAAATGTCTTTCACTCCGGGATTGACCAAAAGGTCAACGTAGCGCTGACGATAGCGAAGTTCAGGATCGTTGAAAGCATCGTAGGTTACGCCATCCTTCTCCTTTACTACGGGCAGAGGCTTGAGACTCTTAGAAAGAAATACAATCTCTTGAGCATGAACAGAAATTTCGCCTGTCTGTGTGCGGAATACGAATCCTTTCACACCGATAAAGTCGCCCAAATCGAGCAGTTTCTTGAATACAGTGTTGTAGAAAGTCTTATCTTCGTCCGGGCAAATGTCATCGCGGGTAATGTATACTTGGATACGTCCCTTAGAGTCCATCAGTTCAGCAAAGCTTGCCTTACCCATGATGCGCTTACCCATCAGACGTCCGGCAATGCACACTTCGCGCTTTTCTTCTTCGTTGAAGTTGCTCTTAATATCATCGCTGTAAGCGTCTACTTTGTATTCGGCAGCAGGGTAGGGGTTGATGCCCAATTTGCGCAGTTCTTCGAGGGAGTTGCGGCGCTGTATTTCTTGTTCGCTGAGTTCTAAAACGTTCATTCGTTGTAATTTTATTGTTTTGAGTGCAAAGATAGTGCAAACCGAGCGCAATACAAAATGAAAGGCGAAAGACTTTTATTTTTATTGCAGAGGTGCAGTCTAAGAGGTCGTAAAAAGTTGATTGGATTGTTTAATTGCACCTTTTCTATCACTTCTCTTTCCTCAGTCTCAGTTTGGTTTGTTCGAAGCTTTACGTATTCATCCGTTCGCAAGGAGAAGATTTTATCTACACAGAGAGAAGAATTTGCGTGCCCCGAAGGAAGGCAGTGTCTTCGCTTTGACTAGGTAAAAGAGCTTCCTCAGACTTTTGTTCTTACAGGACATCACGCATACTCATGTGGGCAATCCAAGATGTTGCTTGAGTAGAGAGTGCTCTTTTATCCTTTGTGTGTCATGATATCGAGCACGCATCGGTCGGTCTCGTTCATTGCTCCCGCACCGATGCTTACGAGGTTACGAATGCTTTGGTCTACATCGTTATCGATAATTCCTTCAACACTACTTACACAATTGCCTTGCATGGCTAGCATAGCCGAAAGTACTGCTGTGCTTACTCCCGTGGTAAGTTTTAGTGCGCAACTTGGCTTGGCACCATCGCATATCATCCCCGTGAGATTGGCTATCATATTTTTTACGGCATAGGTCACTTGCTCGTAGTTGCCTCCCATTAGGAAGGTGATGCCGCAGCTTGAGCCTGTAGCAGCTACTACGCATCCGCAGAGGGCGGAAAGTGTGCCTAGACTCTGCTTGATATAGATGGCGGTGAGGTGGGAGAGCATAAGTGCACGAGTGAGTTCTTCTGGTGTATTGTGGTTTTCCCGAGCAAATACCACTACGGGGTTAGTAGCGCAGATTCCTTGATTGCCCGAGCCAGAATTGCTCATAACGGGAATCATGGCTCCTGCCATGCGGGCATCGCAAGCACACGACGTAGATGATAGAATGTGCGAGAAGATGCTCTCGCCCATAATGCCCCGTCCGAGCGGACGGCTTAGTACCTTTCCTAAGCAGTGGCCATAGTTGCCCCGTAGTGAACGATCGGCTGCGGCCATATTGAGGTGTGCGGCTTCATTGATAAATTCAACGTCGGCAAGGGGCATTGTAGTGGCATACTCCCATACTTTTTTCAAACAGAGTTGTAGTGGTTTATCGCTTCCTGTGGTGGAGGCACAAGAGGTATTTTGCAGCGGATGGGCTTCGATGAGTTTACCATCTCGTTCTATACTGACGAAGTGGGTATGTTCCCTAGCAATCACTACACGTGCATGATGTCCTTTGGCATCCTCGGCCGTTACATCTACAAAGAGTTTTTCTGGGGTATCCTCGGCAAGACTGATTCTGATGCGTTCTTCGGCAATAAAAGCCTTGCCGCGTTCCACATCATCAGGTGTGCATTTGCCAAGCACTTCTAGCCCTTTGCTCGCATCGCCTGCTAATGCGCCAAGTGCAATGGCAATGGGCAGACCCACCATCCCCGTGCCGGGAATGCCTACTCCCATCGCATTTTTTAGAATGTTTGCACTCAAACGTGCCGTGATGTGTGTGGGACACGTTGTTAATTCTTGTGCTGCGCGGGCAGTGGCTAATGCTACGCAGATGGGTTCGGTGCAGCCGATAGCGGGTACTACCCAGTGGCGGACTAGTTGGGTGATTTGTTTCTGTTCTTGGTGAGTGAGCATGCGGAATGAATTTGCTAATGTAAAAAGGAGTGTACTGCCCTGTGTCGTAAATAGACTATAGTTATTGCTCAGCCTCTTTTTCTTTGGTTCCTTGCAGTTGTTGACTGCGATATTCAGAGGGTGTGCAGTGGTAGGCTCGGTTGAAAGCTTGGTAGAAAGCTTGTCGGCTTGCAAAACCTGAAAGTAGCCCGATATCTTCGGCCGAAGTGTCGGCATAGCGAGCTTGTGAGAGCATATTACAAGCATCGCGAAGTCGCATGCTATTGACGAGCGCACGATAGTTGTCGCCCGTACATACAGCCACGGCCGTGGTAATATAGCGTGGTGGAATTTGCAAATCTTTTGAGAGTTGAGCCGAGAGGTAAGAAGGGTCGCGATAAAGTTTGTTCTTCATCAGCTTGTCGAGAATCTTGACGTATATCTCGTAGGCTTTCTCGGGCTTCATCAGCTTGTAATAGCTGCGGTCGGCTTTTGCGATATGTTCTTTGTTCGTGCTCATGATAGGCACAAAGGTAAATAATAAACTGGAAAAAAGGTGGGGTGAAACTGAAAAATGTGGCATGATGGGCGGATGAGTTGCATTTGATTTAGGCAGGTCCTATAAATTCTGATGATGGGATTTGTATGGTATTGGGAGTGGATTTCTTTACTTAACTTTTGGTTTTAGTATGAGCGGGCTAAATCCGAAACTTAAATATATAATAAGCACCGCTTTGCAAGCATTCTTATTCGCTTCTTCCCCTCATCTGCTCTTTGCAAAAACCGTTTGTTTCTATTTACTCCCCACGATTTTGCCGTCCACAGATTTACTCTCTGCCATATGCAAACCATCATCCATTGCTTTACCGGACGGCAGCGGTAGCTTTACCGGACGGCAGTGGTAGCTCTACCGGACGGCAGCGGTAGCTCTACCGGACGGCAGCGGTAGAGCACAAAATGCTCATCGAGCAATGAAAAGGTCACATTCGTGGCACGCTTCAGTAAGGATATTGAAAACGAAAGATATAATATCCTAACTCTCGAATTTATGATGGACGGGCTGATTTATCGTGCAAGTCGAATGCAATCAAGCTTGCTTGAATTGCTGAGACGCAGCCGATAATGACGATAAAAGCCTAATGGTTTTCATAGCCTAGGGTAACGCCCCGGGTTTCCCGTAAGCAGTGTAGTTATGCCCTAAAAGGGAAAAGTACGAATAAATTGTCCTAACTTTTGCCCATACCGGTAGGGTGTAACTATACTGTCTATGGGATACCTTAATACATGACAAAAGAGGCTGTGCGGTAAATTTTCATTACGACACAGCCTCAAGCTTAGAGCTCTCGAGGAGCTCATGTTGTAGCAACCTCACATGAAGGGGTTGCAAAGATTATTAGTGAACTTCAATAGAACGAGCTACCTTGGTTTCTGTAGGAGTAACCTTGGGAAGTTCTATGCAGAGAATGCCATGCTTTACTTCGGCAGCAATTTTGCTCTTGTCTACATCATCGGGTAATACAAGCGTCTGTTCATATTTAGCGTAAGAAAATTCGCGACGCAGATATTTCTTGCCTTTCTTCTCTTCGTCTTCCTGTTTCTTTTCCATGTTGATAACGAGGTCGCCGTTGTCGTCGATGTGGATGTTGAAGTCATCCTTGGTCATACCAGGGGCAGCCACTTCTACGCTATAGGCTTTCTCGTCCTCAGCTACGTTGATAGAGGGAGCGGTGGAATTAGCGCGTTGCATATACCCATTGTCGAAGAAATCGTTGAATACACTAGGAACCCAATCTTGTGAAGAATAGCGTGTCATAATATGTAGTATTTTTTTATTTGTTGTTGTTAATGTTGTCTGTCCTGCTTCCTGTCTTGGAAGCCGAACACCCTATGTAGGGCAATCCCCGTGCCAAAGCTTTGGGTTGACTTTGATGGCGAAAATCTGTCAGTTTTTGTTGGACTATTTGGCAGAAAGTGATGAAGGAAAGGCCACATTAGCGACAAAAAGTCAAAAAAAAGTATGGTGAACGCTTGGCACTTTCCCGAGCAAGTGTTACTTTTGCGGTTGTGAAGACAAAGGGGTGCCAGCTCCGTTGGAAAGATACGCTTCGCTGGCTGAGATTATACCCTTACGACCTGATGCAGTTAATGCTGCCGTAGGCATTGTACCACGCTCTCTTCTGTCCATTCTTTTCGTAAGCGCCGGGCAGAGCGCAAAGGGTCAATTCTTACTCCTTAAGCTTCGCATTACTCCTTTAATAATATACTTTATTACTTATGCAAGTATTCGTCAACAACAAGGAGGTGCAGACCCAAGCCACTCACCTTTCTCAACTTATCGAACAGCTTGGCCTTCCCGCTCAAGGCGTAGCAGCTGCTGTAGACAATAAAATGGTACCTCGCACGCAATGGGGTGATTATGCCTTGGCCGAAGGTGCTCATGTCACCGTGATTAAAGCCGCCTGCGGAGGATAGCAGCACGCTTTCTTTATAAAAGTCGGATTCAGTCTTGTTATGTGTGTGGGCAACGCAGGATGTATTGGCTGCAGTAAGGGCTTGAATTAGTCTGTTGAAATAAAGGGCTAGCTATCTTGCTCGCAAGAGGAGGCGTGGCGCTGTCATCATATATGGGGACTATAAATTTCAGAATTTATAAAACCACCTATATAATACTTTACTCAACTTTCGGATTTAGCCCGCTCATTCTAAATCCAAAACTTCAGTACTTTATACTTAATACTAAAACAAAATATGTCTATTCTGAAAATAGCCGATCGTGAGTTTCAATCACGTCTTTTCGTTGGAACGGGTAAGTTTCGCAGTAACATAGAAATGCAACAAGCCATTGAAGCCTCAGGGTCAGAAATGGTCACTGTGGCCATGAAGCGCATAGAACTCGACGATGCTAACGACGATATGTTGGCTCACGTGAAGGGAGACCACATACAACTTCTCCCTAACACTTCGGGCGTGCGCACTGCGGAAGAAGCCGTGTTTGCTGCACAAATGTCGCGCGAGGCATTTGGTACTAACTGGCTCAAACTTGAGATACACCCAGATCCTCGCTACCTTCTGCCCGATAGTACAGAAACACTCAAAGCCACGGAAGAACTCGTAAAGCAAGGATTTGTAGTGTTGCCCTATTGCCAGGCCGATCCCACTCTCTGCAAACACCTAGAGGAAGTAGGTGCCGCAGCAGTGATGCCCTTAGGCGCTCCTATTGGCACTAATCGCGGACTTCAAACTCGCGATTTTTTGCGCATAATCATCGAACAGGCCACGGTGCCCGTTGTGGTGGATGCAGGTATCGGTGCTCCTAGCCATGCGGCAGAAGCTATGGAAATGGGAGCATCGGCATGTTTGGTCAATACCGCTATTGCCGTAGCTGGCAATCCTGCTCAGATGGCTGCCGCATTCAAGAAAGCCGTAGAGGCTGGCCACGAAGCTTTCGAGGCCGGACTGGCTGCACAGGTTCACTCTTTCGAGGCTTCGGCAAGTTCACCGCTCACTGCATTCTTGGGATAAGGAAGTTTTGAGTTTGGAGGTTATGAGGTTATAAAGTAACCTTTAGCCTGTCTAAAGCTAACCTCATAACCTTAAAACTCCAAACTCTCCCCCACACAAAAAAAATAGGAATAATGTTTTCAGAAGAACTTTTAAAATATTCATGGGAGGAAACGACGGAAGCCATTGCCGCTAAGACTGAGCGCGACGTGGTGCGTGCTCTGCAAAAGGAACATTGCGATGTCGACGACTTCATGGCGCTCATCTCGCCCGCCGCAGAGCCTTATCTCGAAGAGATGGCTCGGCTATCACGCCGCTACACTGAGGAACGCTTCGGCCGCACGGTGTCAATGTTCATCCCCCTCTACCTAACCAACTCTTGTACCAACTCTTGCGTATATTGTGGCTTCCACGTGGCCAACAAGATGAAGCGCACTATCCTCACCCCCGACGAGATGGTGAAGGAATACGAAGCTATTAAGAAGTTGGGGCCATTTGAGAATCTGCTCATTGTAACAGGAGAAAATCCCGCTCTTGCTGGCACACCCTATCTTGCCAAAGCTCTCGACTTGGCAAAGCCCTACTTCTCTAATCTGAAGATAGAAGTGATGCCTCTCAGTACGGAAGACTATCTAGAACTGACACATCATGGCATGAATGGTGTGATTTGCTTCCAAGAGACTTATCATCGCGAGAACTATAAACTCTATCATCCGCGCGGACAGAAGTCGAACTTTGAGTGGCGCGTCAATGGTTTCGATCGAATGGGACAAGCTGGCGTTCACTCTATCGGTATGGGAGTGCTCATCGGTTTGGAAAAAGAATGGCGCACCGACCTTACCATGATGGCACGCCACTTGCGCTACTTACAACGTCATTACTGGCGTACCAAGTATAGTGTGAACTTTCCCCGTATGTGTCCGGCAGAGAATGGTGGCTTCCAGCCTAACTGCGTAATGACCGACCGTGAGCTCGCTCAGCTTACTTTCGCTATGCGCATCTTCGACCACGATGTCGACATCTCTTATAGTACGCGTGAAAGTCCCGACTTCCGCAATCATATGGCTACACTTGGCGTGACCACGATGTCGGCAGGTAGCCAGACAGAGCCTGGAGGCTATGCCACTCATAAGGATGCACTCGAACAGTTCGAGGTAACAGATCCCCGAAGTGTGCCCGAAGTGACCCAAGCCCTCAAGCAAGTGGGTGTGGAGCCTGTATGGAAGGATTGGGATGAAAGTTTCGACTTTATAAATAAGAAAAAAGCGTAAGTTCTGGAGTAGGGTTTGGAGTAAGGTTTGGAGTTTTAAGGTTATGAGGTTATAAAGTTACTTATGCCCCATGCTAACGAGCTAAAGTAACTTTATAACAAAACTCCGACCCTCACAATGTATCGTTTATCCCCGAATGCTTACGAGCAAAAGTAACTTTATAACCTCATAACCTTAAAACTCCAAACTCAATTTCCACATGTTTATATTATGAACAATGTATCTTCTTCAGAGTCGCGCTATGAACGTCAGCTCCATCTATCCGAAATAGGCGAGGAAGGACAACGTAAAATTCGTAAAGCCCGCGTACTCCTTGTGGGCGTGGGAGGACTTGGATCCCCAATCTCACTCTACCTTGTAGGAGCTGGCATTGGCACACTTGGGCTGATGGATGATGATGTCGTGTCTGTTACCAACCTACATCGTCAAGTGCTCTATGATGAGAATCAGATAGGGCTTCCTAAGCTTCACGAGGCAGTGGAACGTCTTCATCGCCTCAATTCCGAGGTGAAGCTCGAAGCTTATCCCTATCGCCTCACTCGCGAAAATGCGGCCGATATCGTGGCCAAATATGATATGGTGATTGATGGTTGCGACAACTTTGCTACGCGCTTTCTTATCGATGATGCCTGTCGCGAAGTTGGCATACCTTATATCTATGGAGCCGTGTGTGGCTTTGATGGACAAGTCGCCGTGTTTAATGTCGGTTCCAATGCGCGCCACTATCGTGACCTTTATCCCGACGAAGCTGCCACTTTAGCTATGCCACATCCAGGCAAGGCTTTGGTAGGCATGACTCCCGCCGTGGTAGGCAGCATCTTGGCAGAGCAAGCCTTGCAACTCATCTGCGGCTATGGCGAACCCCTCATCAATAAGCTTTGGACGATTAACTTGAGTACAATGCAAAGTTTCACGATAGATTTGTAGGTGGCTTTCTAAGAAAGTGTGCTTCTTTAATTGTAGAACAGCGTATCTTGCTTCGTTTATGAACAGATAAGTCTGCTAGAACAGATAAATATTCTCGATAAAAGCAGAAAAAGGGCTTCATGCTTGCAAGTTTTGCACAAAATCTGTAATTTTGCGCACGAATTTTGATGCATGCATTCGTGCAAGGTGCAGAAAGCGTGCTTCGGAGAACTACTTAACAAGATTATGACTCACAACTTACTGAAAGGCAAGCGCGGCATTATTTTCGGCGCGCTCAACGAAGAATCTATCGCTTGGAAGGTGGCTGAGAAGGCTGCCGAAGAAGGCGCACAAATTACATTGAGCAATACTCCCATGGCTTTGCGTATGGGAACACTTGATAAGCTCGCCGAGAAAATCGGTGCTACCATTATCCCCGCCGATGCAACCAACGTAGATGATCTCACCAATGTGTTCCAGAAGAGCATGGAAGTGTTGGGCGGAAAGATTGATTTCGTGCTCCATTCCATCGGTATGAGCCCCAACGTGCGTAAGCATCGCACTTACGATGACCTCGACTATGGCTATCTGCAGAAGACACTCGATATCTCAGCTATCTCATTCCATAAAATGCTTCAGAGCGCTAAGAAACTTGATGCCATTGCAGAGTATGGTTCTGTAGTAGCCCTCACTTATGTGGCTTCACAGCGCACGTTCTATGGTTATAGCGATATGGCCGATGCCAAGAGCATGCTTGAGAGCATTGCCCGCTCATTTGGTTACATCTACGGTCGCGAAAAGCACGTTCGCATCAATACGATTTCTCAGAGCCCCACGGCTACTACGGCTGGTAAGGGTATCAAGGAAATTGACAACATGATGGACTTCGCCGATAAGATGTCGCCTCTAGGCAATGCTAGCGCTGAGGATTGCGCTGACTACTGCGTAATGATGTTCTCTGACTTCACTCGCAAGGTGACCATGCAGAACCTCTTCCACGATGGTGGTTTCTCTTCAATGGGTATGAGCCTCCGCGCCATGAATCAGTATGCGAAGGATATGAAGCCCTACGAGGATGAGCATGGTAAGGTAATCTACGGATAATCCTTCTCGGTTCTCTTCTCACTCTATTATATAAGGAGTGGATTCTACAAAAAAAGTAAAGGACGGATGTAAATAGCTCAATCTGAGCATTGCATCCGTCCTTACTTGTTTGCCCACAAATAAATTATTACTTTTGCAACAAGGGAAAGATGCAGAGAAGTTCGTAAAGGGCTTTTTCAAGTAAAATAGAAGATTGTCTGTCTCCTAGTAAAGTGTCTCCTCTATTCACGTAAATAATAACAAATATCTATATGGGAATCATCTCCTCACTATTCGGTACGGGAAAGCCGAACCCCGATAGCCAATACGTCACATTGCGCGATGATGGCATTCGTGCTATGCAAATGGGCGAATTGGCCTATGCCGAAAAATGTTTCAAGGCCGCACTCGACATTAAGCATGAACTCCACACCGTAAGCCTGCTAGCCGAGGCCTATCTCCGTACGGGAAATAATGAAGAAGCCCTTCCGTTGCTTCAAGAAATATCTGCTTCACCGCAGGATACGCTTGAAGTAGACCTACTTTTGGCTCAGACACAAGGTCGTCTTCATTCCTATGCCGACGAACGAACCACTACAACAACCATTCTCTCTGCACATCCCGAAGAAGCGCGAGCACTCTACCTTGCCGCAGAAGCAGACCATGGGTTGGGCGAAGACTTTATGGCCATAGCTCATCTCACGCAGTGTCTTACGCTTCGTCACGACTATGAGGAAGCACTGCTCTTGCGTGCCCAAATTCTAGTGGGTATGGGGCAGTGGAACGAGGTGTTAGCTGATGCCGAATCGCTGGTTGAACTCAATGCCGAAAGCGAGACGTATCATACGCTTCGTGCCGATGCCTATGCAGCCTTGGGTCGAACGGATGAGGCTATCACGGAGTACGAAGCAGTGCGCGAACTCAATCCTTTTACCGATAGCGTGATGAAACTCGGTGCACTCTATGAGCACACCACACGGTGGGACAAGGCTCTAAGTCTTTACAATGAGGTGATAGACTTACGTCCCAATTATGCTCCTGCTTACAAGGCTCGTGGCGGAGTGAAGCACCACTTGAAAGATGAGGTCGGGGCTGCCGAAGACTTAAAGCGCTCGCTCGAGATAGCCCCCGAAATGGCCAATGATCTTGAAGGCCAATATTCTAACGTGGAGAATAAAATGAACGACTACTATAAGCAGTTGAACCCTTATCATTTCTAAGAATAATAGGCAATTTCAGCCAATACAAGGGACAACGCACACCTCTGTATTGGCTGAAAGCTTCTTAATCGTATTATACGTTCGTCGGCCTAATCAACTATTTTATACAATCGCAATCTTTGCACAAATAATGCGCTCGATACGATGATAAAGGCACATTACCCTCTCTCTATTAATAACCAATTGTTGTTAGTCATAGCTCTGCTTATATCTGCCCCACTTACGGCAGACGCAACCCCTATAGACTACTCAAGGGCAGCAAAGATTGCCCAAAAGTATATCACACTGCCTAATGGAAAAAACTTTAAAGCACAAGTAAGTCAAAGGCATAGCAATAGCGACATGCCTTATTATATATTTAATGATGCACATGGTCGCGGTTTTGTAATCGTTGCTGGCAATGACGTCATGGGAGAGATATTGGCCTATAGCACAGAGAATACGCTCGATACGCTAAATGCAAATCCTTGTGTGAAATGGCTATTAGAGGGGTACAGACAAACCTACGATGACGTTAAAGATGAAAAGGTCGCTGCTTCACAAGCTAGCCCTCGCGCTGCAACATTCCTCCAAACAGTATCGCCTCTGCTCAAAACGAAGTGGGGACAATCGCACCCTTTCAATGCACAAACGGGTTATCCATATAGCGGTTGCGTGGCCACTGCCGTGGCTCAAATGATGTATTACTACCAATGGCCTACACATGGTTTTGGTAAGAATGAATACACCGTTACCTACGACCAAACAACAAAAAGCGCTGACTTTAGCCAATCATATTACGATTGGGATAATATGCTACTCGACTATCGCTATCCTGTTCGCGCCACAACTATACAAGAGAACGCTGTGGCTCAGCTTATGAGCGATGTGGGCATAGCCTCATCTATGCAGTATACCCCTAGTTCGAGTGGCACACAGGGAATTTTTGCATATCAAGCCCTGCAAAAGCATTTCGATTATACTGCGGCATACGTAACAAGGGCTATAGAAGGGCCAAGCCGTTTTGCCAGTATATTACGACAGGAGTTGCTGAATGGTTGTCCCGTTTATCTCGAAGGACGTCCCGCCAATACTGCCTCTGGACACGCTTGGGTGGCTGATGGCTTTGATGAGAATGGTCTCTTCCACATGAATTTTGGTTGGGATGGGCAAGGCGATGCTTATTATTCGCTCACCAATCTCAGTCTGTCGCAAACCGGCGGTGAGTTTCAGGGTAAACCATTAGCCTTTAACCGTGCTATAACGGCCATTCTTGCACACCCTAACAATGGAAAATATCCCGATATAGATCGGGGACTTTTGGAGAGTTCGCCCCAGCTCATGTTTAATGAGGGTGGTTCTCTCACGCTTAATGGAACTGAAGATAAAAGTCTTTTCCCATCACAGCCCCAAACCGTTGAGCTCAACTCTTTTGTAAACAGAGGTGCTCCTTTTAAGGGCGATGTTGGCATAGCCGTTTGCAATGATGCGGGTGAGAACCTGCGCATATTCTATTCAGACGACCATGCCAATGGCGGATTTACGGAGCGCATTTATGGGGCAGACCATGACGGCTTTATGGAAACTGATTATTTGGTAAATCAGCCACTGCATGTACAGATTCGTTTGGCTGGACTTTCCAACGGTTATTATCGCCTCATTCCTGTATGCGTCAGCCGTAATGATGATGGTACATGGAGTGACTTCTTTAGAATGAAAAAAGCCCCTACCATTGAGGTGGAACTGACCGATGATGCTGGTCGCGTATCTGAGGTGTGTTCCGACGATGCTCAATTTCAACTCATGGCACAGCCGCGCCTCAGCGCTGCAGCCGAACGGGGTGGTAAGGTGCAAGCCTTTTTTACCGTGAAAAATCTCAATGGAGTGCCCCGCGATTGTTATATGAGAGTACAGTTGCTTGACGAGCATCAGGAGGTTGTGTTAGATTCTCGAGTGGACGAATGTACAGAAATAGAAGGGTTCTCCGATGCTGAAATTCCCATCACGCTTTCACTCCCCACCAATCTTTCCCCGGGGCGCTATGAAGTAAAACTTCTGCTTTCGGCTGACAAGGAAGGCACTCTTTTTTACCCCATCCATAAGATTCACGACAAGGATGTTCCCTACATAGAGGTAATCGAAGCACAAGAGAAACCGCTCATGGCCAAGGTGGAAGTGTTTTTGGCTGACGATTCTAACAATAAAATAGAGAGTGGCAGTGTTGACCTCTCGCAAATGTCTCCTTTCAAACTTGCTGTGTCGTTGCGTACATCGGAAGATAAGTGTTACAGTGGACATATTACGATGCTGGCCGAAGACACTCAGACGAAAGAAAGGACTTATGTGAAAGGAATTGATGACGAGGTTGACGTGTCGTCATCTTACGTCGTACCATTATTTAGCTATTGGCTGCGCAAGGATAATTTGCCATGGTACGATGGCCACACCTATCGCCTTATAGTTATGGGCAAGCTTGACGGGCAAGACGTTGAGCTGAACAATCCTGAGGCGGCCCCCTATTACCTGAAACGCGAGGGTGATATGCTTACACTCTTTCAGCAAGATGTGGTGACAGGGTCATCGTCAACCTCAACTTGTTTGTCCACTACTAAGCCATTCAGTGTGAGGCGCAAGGGTGACGATTTTATTATTTCGGCCCACGATTTGTTCGGTGTGAGCATGTACAACGTAAGCGGCAGATTGGTTAAGCGTGCTTTGTCTGCTGACGGACGCCAGGGTGTGCTATCGCTCCGAAAGTTGGAGCGTGGCATTTATTTGCTGCACATTGAGTGTGACGGGGGACGCCATACTTACAATGAAATCGTTTTGGTGAAATAAAAATGTGGCTTTTAGGGAGAGGTTTGTTATACATGAAATAAACAAGTATGCGCTTCTGCCATAAGCTGCTGCGTGAGCGCGGATTTGAGAGTTCGGAGTCTATAGCCTTTGTGCGCTGCCGACACGAGCTGTTGCGCATAAATACTTACTTTGTGAGTCTGCTGTCTACTTACCGCTACAGCATGGACACGCTGCGTAATGAGACGGCTGATGTGCAACACGAGGTGATAGCTAACTTTGCCCGCTATGCGGCCCGTTTGCACGAGGACGGTTTTTTACACCGCGATTTCCCTTCATCTAACATTTTGTATGATGTGATAGACGGGCGTTACCACTTCTCGCTGGTTGACACTAATAGCATGAAGTGTGGGTCGGGTGTCAGCATTGAGGCAGGTTGCCGCAATTTGGCCAAGTTGTCGGATGATGATGCGTTTTTTGCCCAGTTGGCAGAATGTTACGCCATGGAGCGCAAGGCAAACCCCGTGCGCTGCGCCACTTTGATAAATGAGGCGAGGGAGAAGTTAAAAAGGCGGCGCGAGGAGGTGCGACTGGCTGACCCAAAGCAAAGCACTTTATCCTTTTATTAACCCGTTGGCGGAATTTCCAGTTAACAGGTTAACAAGTTGACGGGTTAACAAGTAAGTATGCTTTACACTACTTATTATGTCAATGTCTGAATAGTAAGAAGCTTAAAAAGCTTGGCAAACATACCTGTTAACTTGTCAACTTGTTAACTAATTCTTTGTAAGCATTATAGTCATCATAAAGACTAATGGCTAAAAAATGACGTTAGGCAGCCATTTGCTGGCTGCCTAACGAGGATTGCTCCCATTATTGGATTTGGAATCTCCGTTTCCTTCTTCGTTCGTATTCTATGGTCTTGCTTTCATTATACGCGTGTAGAGTTTCCTCAATGCCACATAAAGTATCGAGAACCTCTTCTGCGTGCTACTAACAAGGGCAATTCTAAAACTAATGGTAGTTTCCTATCAGTAGTGTAATATGTATCAGAAATGTCAGGACACAAACTAACAAACTACTTGGGGTTTTCTTGATCCATAAAGACCCCTTCTAAATAAAGTTTTTTGTTGTCATATTACAAATCATTAAAATATTTATATAGTTAGAATCTAATTGGCAACTTTCTGCTCTCCCACGAAACCGCAGTACCATCAATGCCTGTGAGCTTAACTTCTCTGTTCGGAATGGTAAGAGGTGTATCCTCACCGCCATTGTCACCTTTCTATTTTGATCTAATTCAAGAATATCCTACCTAAGACCATATTTAGCACAAAATTATGCGCGAAATAAAATTGACTCTATATTTTCGTTGTGTAGGAAGTCATGCTAAATCTGTATAATAGGAGTTCCTATTATACACTAAAGAAGTAAGCGAAAGCCCAATCAATCAGTCGTTCTGCTGCATGATCAACAACGAAACCTGTTAAGGGGTCCATCTGAAAGTTGCAGTAAAAACTGACTGATATTTTTAAAACTTCTTTAGTGACCTATAGTATTTTCTATTTTGTCATTTTAATCTTTTAAAGATTTATAATTTTTAAAGAAGAGTTCGCGCCCTCACTTTCCAACCTCCTATTCAACACTCATATAGGCAGGATAATGGATTAGCCATTTTATTTACTCACTATATAGTAAGAGGGTTATTTATATTGCTTTCTGATTGCATGTATTGTACAAAAATATCCAACCCACACACAAAGATATCTTTGTGTGCTTGAGACACAACATCTTTAGTTATATTGGTATTGACAGATTTATCGGTCAAAAAGCGTCGAGGACTTTTCCGAGTTGACTCACAATTCAATTCCATACGGGTCTTATCGGACAATAAAGCCATTTAAACGTACCTGTAACGTAGTGCCAACTATGTCCATCTGTCGCAAAATATATCTCATAAGCGTTTGCTTCTGTTTCTTTTAGATTAACTTCACCACACCAATAATTACCTCTAGAGCCTTGGTCGCCATAATCTGGAGTTGTCTGCCCTATTATAAACATCATATATCCTGCAGATGGTAAAAAAATACTTTTACCATTCGGCCCTGTTATTCTATATCCGAATTTGTTTCCAATTTTGGTCTCTTTCCATTTGCATGACTTGACTAACTCTTTTGCCTGTGCCCGGGTAGGCATATGCCAGCGACCACCCCAATAATGAGTTGCTGCATCCATTTTCGTTCGAACGATGTTTTTGTTGGGGTAATTTTTCTCATCACTGTCACCTATGTATTTCTCTGGAGTTATGTCACCATAAGCAAAATAATTGCCATAATCAGACTCACTTGAAGCTCCTAAATTCCTATCTGCCCATAGAGTTCCAGAAGGAAGACCTAAATCTACTGCATGGTCTGGTACATTACGAGTTTTATGCTTTGATGATGTACTTGTATTTCGTGCAGATTTACTATTGTGCGTAATGATTTTTGATGGTTGAGCCGTTTTGCTATTTCTGCGTACAATCGTTTTTTGTGCTGAAATATTAAAACAAACCATTAACAGCATCAAGATTAAAATTATTTTTTTTATATTTTTATAGAGCCTTAAATTAGCAGACTCGTGATTTTTACAAGAAAGCAAGTCATTGGATAACAATAAATTATCCAATACTTGCATATGTCAGAGAATTCACTTACCTTAGTGCTGCTTACAGCCGATTATACGTAATCGTTTCCTTTTTGCCATCATCATCAACAGATTCTGTTACATACTTATTGTCTTGCAACATGATGATGCGCTCGGTTGAAGCTTCAAGCAAGTCCGCTTTGACTTCCCTTGCATATTCTTTTGAAACCTCCTCCAATTCGCTTCCTGTCAGTTCACCTATGAAAGAGTCATCTGTTGGATCAAAATATTTCAAGCTTGTTACCTTCACACTAACCGAAACTGGAGATGATACGATTTCTTTATCGTCGTTCACCTTCCAATCGCCATAACCTTTGATGCTTATACCAATTTTTATTCGGACTTTTACACCGTCATATTCTGTTTCTGTGGTTGCAACAGCAGTTTGAGACGATGTAAACGTACCATCTTCTTTTTGATTATCCACTCCCATAAGACTAATCTCGTTTCCGTCAAATGTCATTGTTTTAGCATAGCGCCAAGAACCGACGAGTTTGTCTTTAGTAGTTTTGCAAGCAGTCAAACCTAATAAAATTACTGCAATTGCAATGATAAGAGAAATTTTGTTCTTCATATTTTATTCATTTATATTGTTTAATAATTGCCATAAAAAGCTACAGTATCTGTAGCACAAGAATCTACATAGTTTACAGCAACAGGTCTTATAGTTACTCTATCTGTTTTATTCCAACTATAAAGTCCGAGTATTAAATTACATGTAATAGGATTACCATGAGAATCAGCTTCACCAGTCCATGATAATTGATAATCCCAATTTCCAAATCTCATTTTATAAATGGACGAAAAAGGGAAAAATAAAGTATTACCATTTGGACCTTTTACAAGGTATCCTTCTACTCCATTCTTTTTGGTTTTGTTTATGCTGCACATATCATGCAACTCTTGAAATTGCGCGATAGTTGGCATACACCAATTATCTCCTAATATTGATTGAGCCATATCATATCCTGTACCTGAAATTTCATTCACGCCATCAGGCACCCTTGATATATTCTCCCAATAAGGATCCCCCCAAACGAACAAGCCTCCTTCATCTGTTATTGAAGCAGCACCCAAATTCCTATCAGCCCACAAGGTGCCTGAGGGGAGGCCCAAATCCACAACTTGTCCTTTTGTGAAATCCACGGATTTATTTTTGCGCGCTGGAGTCGTTTTTGAATGGTTTATTCTTGATTTGTTTGTCCTTGTAGTCTTTTGTGTATGACTAACCTTATTGGTTCTGCGTACAATCGCTTTTTGTGCTGAAATATTAAAACAAACCATTAACAGCATCAAGATTAAAATTATTTTTTTCATATTTTTTTGTTTATAGAGTTTCTAGTTTATTACCTTTCTTGTCATACCAAGTGCCTTTACTTGGTTGCCCTTTCTTGAAGGTACCGACAAAGTATTCTCCTGTTTGCTTAACGGTATACTTGCCTTCTTTAAATTCATTATTAGCAAACGAACCGACAAAAACATCCCCATTAGGATAACTGAAATATGCATTCGGACCATTCATTTCACCATTATAGAAATCACCTTCATAAGTGCCATATTCAGTAGTTATTTTACCATGACCATCCATGAGTTGGTCATTCGAAATAGTACCATTAAAATAGTCACCATTACGATATTTCAGTAGGCCATTACAATCTATGCCACTAATTGTACCAGAGAATGACTCTCGATAGTCGTCTTCCGCATAGTGTATTTCACGCTGACCATCAGGAATATTCCAACGAGGTCTATAATGCCTTTCGCCTTCATAGACACAATATACATTAGCAGGACTGGCGGAGTCGACATACCAATTTACTTCGCTTTGCGCTATTGATTCATCAAGACCAGATTGCATATCGGTTTTATCCATATTATACCAAATGTATGTTCCCCCTATTGGCACAACAATCCAGAATATGATCCACAATATGTTATTGCCACTATGATCTGACCCTGTAGCTGTTCCTTGCCCGTACTTGTTGTCTTGTTCCTCACCTTCGGCAAAGAATAGTAACACGTTCCAAAATGGGACGAACATCCATGCACCCGACTTACCTAAATCGTGGCAACGCTTGGCGCATTGAGCATAGAGGAACCAGAAAAAGGCTGCTGTACAAGCAAGGAATAACAAGAATACATTACTATTATACTCTAAATAATATAATTCATTCTCTGATAAAGCGAAAATTGCAAACCAAGCCACAAAGCCCACTACATACGAAAGAATAAGTTGCAGGCGCCCTATTCTGCCCTTGAATGAGAATGGACGGAAAGAGTCTCTTTTTCTCCAAGCTTCTACGTCCTCGGTTTTCGGCTCACTATTAGTGTCCTTCTGCTCTTCTGTACTCCGTGATGAACGCTCTGTTGCCATAGCATTGTCTATTACACGCTGCGTCTCAGACATGCCATGCGCTAAGACATAGTTCAGAGCTTCTCGCAAGGGAACATCAAACGTTTCACTATACTTCTGAGCCAAGAGACGTTTGGATTCCGTATTATCTAAGTCGCTATTATCTTTAACCGATTGACTCCCCACAATGGTTTCCTCATCTGCTGTAAAGTTTTGTTCTTCGTTCTTAACACTTTTACTTTCAGCTACAGAAGGTACAGCGTCCAAAGACAGTTGGCTCTTAAAATCACGCACTGTCTGTGTACGCTTCTTCACATTCGGACACATCGCCTCGGTTACCACCTTAATAAGATTGACTGGCACACCTTTTTCACGCAGATTGTCCTCTACCAGTTCATCGTCGCTCACAAGTTCGGAAGCTGCGGGAGGCGTTTCGCGGGTGAGGAGTTTGTAAAGTGTGGCGCCAAGGGCATAGACATCGATGGTGGGACGGAATTCGCCGCTCTTTGCTTGATTTCCCTGCTCTATGGGCGCATAGCCAGCTGTACCGAGACCGATGTTGGTGGAGGTTTCGGGTTGACCATTGGCATCGTAGTGCTTGCTCAGTCCAAAGTCTATCAAGAAAATGTGGCCATCGCTTGCACGGCGCATGATGTTGCCGGGTTTGAGGTCGAGGTGGAGCATGTGGTGTGTCTCATGCATATAGATGAGCGCATCGGCCACAGCCTTGATGATGTTGGTGGCCTCATCGGCACCTATCGGGCCAGACTTTACATAATCGTTGAGGTTCTGACCTTCGATGTAGTCCATCACATAGTAAAACGTTCCATTCTCACCGAACAGGTCGGTTACACGCACAATATTGGGGTGCTCAAGGTGGGAGAGGTTGACGGCCTCCTTTTGAAACTTACGACAATAGTTGTACGACAGGCTGCCGTCGGTCATGCCCGTAATGCTGCCATCTTCGCCACGCGAGTTGACTTCCTTCATAAAGAACTCTTTGATGGCGACTTTCTTTCCCAAATGTACGTGCTCGGCAAGGTAGGTAATGCCGAACGCGCCTTGTCCAAGAACACGCTCTATTCTGTATGCCCCCTCACGCAGAAGGGTGCCGGTTGATAATTTCTGTTGCATGGGTTATTTTCTCATTAAATATAGATTAATGCTGGTAAGATGCTTAAAACAAATATGAATATCAAAGAAATAAAGAATAAGACCTTAACACTTTCTTTGGAGATGCCGTTGCCCACCTTCCCATACTTATTATCACAAGGATCTCCATCTTCACATAATGTTCTATTCCAATTGAGAAACCATAGCATAAGCCAACCGGATTTACCTATATCATGGCAGCGTTTTACTCCAACACATGCAATGACATATACACACATTAAGCACCATGCCATATATATGTATTTAAACAGATCTAGCCAGAACAAGAGAGCTTTCTCCCCAAGTATTACACTTATGAGTCCTGGTGGAATAAAAATTGCAACAAACATAATATTAAAATACAAAATATATTTTCCCTCTCCAATTCTACCATTGAAATCGAAAATAGAATATCGTTCTGTTTCATCCTTTAACAGGTCTTCTTTGGTTCCCTCTGGCTCGGTATCTTTTGATGAATTGTAATCCGTTTCTATTGACGCTGAGACGGCCGATTTATTAGGACGCGAAAATAATGCGTCTTCAGAATAATACCCAACAATTGTGTTTTCTGATTTCTGACTAATATGTGTTTGTGTTTCTACGCTATCAAGACTATTCTTAAAATCACGCACTGTCTGTGTACGCTTCTTCACATTCGGACACATTGCCTCGGTTACCACCTTAATAAGATTGGTTGGTACACCTTTTTCACGCAGATTGTCCTCTACCAATTCATCGTCGCTCACAAGTTCGGAAGCTGCGGGAGGCGTTTCGCGGGTGAGGAGTTTGTAAAGTGTGGCGCCAAGGGCATAGACATCGATGGTGGGGCGGAACTCGCCGCTCTTTGCCTGGTTACCCTGCTCTATGGGCGCATAGCCAGCTGTGCCGAGACCGATGTTGGTGGAGGTTTCGGGTTGACCGTTGGCATCGTAGTGCTTGCTCAGTCCAAAGTCTATCAAGAAAATGTGGCCATCGCTTGCACGGCGCATGATGTTGCCGGGTTTGAGGTCGAGGTGGAGCATGTGGTGTGTCTCGTGCATATAGATAAGCGCATCAGCCACAGCCTTTATGATGTTGGTGGCCTCATTGGCACCTATCGAGCCAGACTTTACATAATCGTTGAGGTTCTGACCTTCGATGTAGTCCATCACATAGTAAAACGTTCCATTCTCACCGAACAGGTCGGTTACACGCACAATATTGGGGTGCTCAAGGTGAGAGAGGTTGACGGCCTCCTTTTGAAACTTGCGGCAATAGTTGTACGAAAGGCTGCCATCGGTCATGCCCGTAATGCTGCCATCTTCGCCACGCGAGTTAACCTCCTTCATAAAGAACTCTTTGATGGCGACTTTCTTGCCCAAATGTACGTGCTCGGCAAGGTAGGTAATGCCAAATGCGCCTTGTCCAAGGACACGCTCTATTCTGTATGCCCCCTCACGCAGAAGGGTGCCGGTTGATAATTTCTGTTGCATGGGTTATTTATTTATTCTTTGCGTTAAACTTAGGAGTTTGCTTCTCTTCTTTTGGAGAGCCTTTTCTACTCTTGAAAATCTCGCTAACAATGTGTTCGTCCTCCTTTGCGTCCGGCTTGTCGTCTGCAACCGTTTGCGGCTTTTCCCGGTTAGTTGGTTTTGCAGGCTTGCTGCCCACCCCTTGTGGTTGTCTTTCGGCAGAGGCCGGTAAAGATGTTTCACGTTGAGGGGAAACAGACTGTAAAGAGGTGTTCTCTATGAGTGCATCGCTTTTTTCCTTCTCAGCAGACCGACCCTTGGCAGAATCTATTTTAGTGCTATCGGGCTTTGCGCTCTCATTCTCTTTATTACCCAAAAGGAAGTACGAAGCGCCAGCGGCTATAATGACTAAAAGCAACACGACCAAGAGCCACGGCAACAGATTACGGCGCTTAGGCCGCGGAGTGGTGGCAAGGAAGTCGGGAGTAACAAACGTGCCCTTTGGCTCTTGTTGGCGAGGCAGAAAAGGTGTTTGAAGGGGATTAGCACCTGTAACCTTTTCTATATGTATAAGGTGTGCCGTGTGGTTGTCCTTGTTCTCCTCAGTCACACTGCGGAGCATCTCAAGCTTCTCTTCATCGGTGGAGTTCGGTTTGGTGATGATGTTGAGAATATTCTCGTCGGTGGACTGCTCAAGCATGCCGTCGGAACACATATAAAAATAGTCGCCCGGCTTAATGTCTGTGAGGTGGGCAATGTCGGCTCTTGCACGCTGCTCCTGACAGGGCTGCATGGCACGCGTGATAACGTTCTTCTGCGGGTGGTGGAGCGCCTCCTCCTCTGTAATCTCGCCTATCTTGACAAGGTCGTTAACGAGCGAATGGTCGCGCGTGTGAAAGACGATGCGCGCTGGCGAATGCTTGGTGGCGGGACGCAATTGGTAAACGCGGCTGTCGCCAATGTGAGCCACCGTTGCGCCATTGGCGTGCAAACAAAGGAAGGTCATTGTAGTACCCATTTTGCGTTCGGCCCCATCGTCCTTGGCATCGAGCGCGTCGTAGGCTGCGGCAAGGGCTTGACGAAAGAGGTCGTCGCTGAGGGGTTCGCCGGCATGCCACTGGCTGAGTATCGTACGACTAATTTGCTCGCTCACCGTGGCCGAAGCCACCTCGCCTTTTTCATGTCCGCCCATTCCGTCGCACAGTACGAAAAGGCGGCAATCTGTTGTAGACTGTCCTAAAGCCGGAAAGAGTGAGTCCTCTTGATTGGCTCGCTGCCCAAGCTCCTGCAGGTTGTATGCTTTAATTTGATATTTCATTGAATGTGTGTTATACTGTAAAAGTTAACTCCGTGCTTCCCATTTTAATGCGGTCGCCGTTATTAAGAATAAGCTGGTCAAACTGGTTGATGAGCGCACCGTTCAGGTAAGACGGATTCTTGTTAGCGCCATTTTTCAACAAATGCACAATCTGCCCGCGTTGATTATACACTTCAATAATGGCATGGCTACGGCTCATGGTGCGGTCTGTAGTCTGTATCTGCACGGTGGCCGACGATGTGGTGGCCTTCCGTCCGATGGTGTTGGAGCCTTGCATCAGCTGATAACATCGGCCCATGGCATCAACCAGTTTGCCTATCGTTCTATTGGGAGCAGGGCCCACGGTGGTCACGTCTGTACCGCCCGATGCTGCTTGTCCTGAACGTAGCTGCGTTTCCTCGTTACTGGCTTGTGACGTACCCGCGCCGCCATATTGCGTTTCCTCACATTCTGAGGTCTGGGTGGACACATAGCGCTGACATTGGCCAACAACGTGCTTCTCCTTACATACTGGGCATGTGAAAGTGGCTGCATTGATATTTGGCACATTGTTCAAGCGGAGTATCTTGCCACAAGTGGGACATTTTATTCTTATCGTATTATCCATTGCTGCTGTTTTAAGTAAGATTACCACCTCATCACGGGCATATTATCGGGAAAACGTCCCCACATCACGGGGTGCTGCTGGTTTCCCGACATACGCTTCACCCTTGCGCTGACATAGTCGAAGAGTTCCTTGGCTGTAATGATGCGGTTGTGGTTGGCGTCGGCACCGCCCCGCAATCCGTGCTGCAAAGCATAGGTAAAGAAGCCGTTGGTAAGTTTTCTTGACTCAATCGAAACTTCATTGCCGCGGCACGACAGAAAGAGCATGACGTTGCTATTCTTTCTCACGCCTCCGCCTTGATGTCTTGTGTTGCGGTTCTGGCGCATAGCTCCCGCAAAACAAGCATCGGCAAAGATCATCTTGTTACGGCTCTTGCATGCCGACATGGCCGAATAGATGCTTCCATAGCTGAGTATGCCGTCGTAGCACACAAAGCCACCTGGTACACCGTGGCCACTGAAAAACAATACCACAATATCGTTGGCTGTTGCCTTTGCCACCATATTACGCAAGGCAGCTTTTACGGTTGCGAGTTTTGCCTGACTGTTAATCAAGAGCTTTGTTTGGGCGTACTTGTTCTGCTGATACACCCACTGCATGGTGGCGGCATCGTTGTGGGGCAGGCGAAGGTCATTCTGACTGCCAGGGTAGTCGGATATGCCCACCGAGAGGAGGTAAGTCTTTGCCTCTCCCTGCAAGGGCACTGCCAGCAGCACCAGCCAAAGCAGCAAGCTCTTTACCACCTTAGGCATCTTGAATGTCGGCATTGTTGCAGTAGTCAGGCTGATCGTCGCTTGCATTATAGGCCAGATGTTCTTGCTGCATCATGTCCTGCTGCTGCGCAATGTGCGCATCTTGAAAATCCTGCATCTGAATATTTTCGTTGGACACATCGAACACCTCGCCCTCTTCAATCTGCTGGTTTTGATTATAATCCACAGCGACGATATCAGCCGTACCATCGTAATCCACATCTATCACAGCACCTATATAATGGCCATCAGTAATTGTGGCCGTCTGCATCATGCTTCCGTCTTCGTTTTGTACATCGTACACGCCTAACACTTGTAGTTGATTATCGTGCACGCCCATACCATCGTCGCTGGCAGTTTGCAGATATGGATCTTCTTGCGCTACAAAGTTATCACCACCATGACCGGTGTAGTCGTTCTCGCCATTTGATGCCACATCTTCAACGGTTGCATTTACATCGCGTGGTGCCTCGGATACGTACTGAGGCTGCTCGGTTTCGACAGTGTCTTGAGTTTCTGCCGTTGCCTCTACCTCCTGCTGCTCTGCAGCGTTGTCAGTCTGCGCTTCCGCCGTCTGGGTATTGTTCTCCTCCTGGTCGTTGTTGCTTTCATCAACCACTGCTTCTACACCCAACGTGGCTCCGCTGCCAACGGCAGCACCTACAACGGCTGCGCCAGCCATGGCAGCACCCCTTTTTACGCGGGTTTTCTTGGGTTTTGCGTTCGGTTCGGCAGCCGGTGTTGCTTGGTTAGCTTTAGGGTTATTGCCACTCTGAGGCTGCATGATAATTGTTTCTTCGTTGTTCATCGTTTTTGGTACTTATTGAGTTAATGATGACACAAAGTTATGCCGCCAGACATGAGTTGTAAAGACATTTTTGAAAGATTGTAGCAACTATCCCGTTTATTGTACAAAATGTCAGTGGGTGTACTTACACCCGCAGGAGATGCACTGCTTGTAGTACTCTATGTTGCGATAGGGTATGTTTCCGAAAGGCTTGCCACATTGGGGGTTAGGACACTTGTATTTCTTGGCATATTCTTCGTTAAGGTCGTGAATTTGTTGCGCCACGCTGTCCTCGTTTTTACCCCGGCAAAAGAAATATACCGCCAGGAGCAACGCACCAAGCACTATAATAACACGCACTGCCACATTGATGCCAGGAACCAGACCTACGCACACACCGAGCAACGACAGTATACCCTGCAAACGCTGCTGGTTGGCTTTCTGAGAGACTTTATTTTGTATGTCGAGCACTTGCTGCTCATATTCACTCCATACAGCTTTCAACGGGCGTAACGAGAAAGTAGGTACTTCTTTTGCAGGCTGGCCGCCCATTGGCGCCGACACACCATTAACCAGCTGGAGTATTTGCCGCAAGGGCAACAGAAAGCGGTCTTTGCCGAGCTGCACACGGCTTGAAACCGTCAGCGCCTTGCTAAATACCTGATTGCCGTCTACGTATGTCTCATTTTGCAGATTAAGGTTCTCGATGTTGATGTGGCCACCATTTATCGTGATGCGGCAATGTTTGCGGCTTACCGAGAGTGGTACCATGCCCGCAGGGCCTATGTTAAACTCTCTTCCGTCGACCATGCAATGAAGGCGGCGTGCCCCCTCTTCTCTTCCTATTATTATTTCCATAAATGCAAAATTCGGTGTTTATAACCACCCTAAATGTACTACTCTACTTGACGGGCTCCTTTTCCGTCATCGAATTCGTTACACGCATAAGGAGCAAGGCTTTCAACTGCTTGAGCGCCTCCTTGGATATGCCCAACTTGAAAGCGAAGTTTACACCATCAGTCAGCACGAGGCTTTTTTGCAAGGGTTGAACCTTGTATACAAAACTAAGGTTTACGATAAAGCGCTTGCCTATGCGCACAAAGAAAGAAGCTTGCTCGCGCAAACTTTCGCTCACAAGTTGCTGCATACGCGACAGGTTCATACAGATGGAGTGCTTCTGCTTGTTGACGAGCACAATATCGGTGTAATTGCCATCGCCCACCATGTAGACCACTTTGGAACAATCAAGCCGCACCAATTCGTCGCGAGTGATAATGTAAATATATCTGCTATCCATATAGATGTATATAAGTTAACAACGTTGTTCTGAACTCACACAAGGGTTGTAATTGTTAAGGTTAAGAGCCAAAAAAGCGTGGCACCATCGCCCGTTGCTGAAATAGAGGTTGTGGAAGAGACCTATTCAGTATGCAACAGACAATAGTCCACGCTTGTACAAAGGTATTTGTAGCACGCACTACCCCACGCCATTCGCTAAAGAATGGTGTGAGGTGCGCACGTAATGATACCATAATACGCGTGAACGATATTGTACGTTTTGCCTTACTGAATATCGAAACTTCCACATTTCTATTTCAAGACAACGTTCAATACGCTCATTCATTAGGGCCTTCACAGCAGTTGGGCATTTCCAACCGCTCTGACCCTAAGCGCAAAGTTAAGTATTTATTATTTAAGGATGGTTCTAAAATTTCTGTTTTTTGAGTTCGGCTATTCTGAAATGTGATTTGCACACTCTCGGAGGTGTCTTTCTGAAAGTTTGTTCGGTCACAAGCCCGCTGTGCTTTCTCTCAAACTTTCAAATATACACTTCCGATAGCGCACAATTCCCTATTTCAGAATTATTAGAACCACCCTTAAGACTATGCCATTTTCTACGATAAAATTTAGGGGTTAGGGTAACGCATACATGAAGCATATAAAAAGGCATCAAACAGCACCTCAACTGAAAAATATCAACTTCCACATTACTATTTCACAGTAGCTGCTCAATGCCTCTGTTTTTGCTTACTTTACCCGCTGGCGGAGTTCTTAGTTAACGGGGTAACAAGTTGACAGGTTAACGAGTAAGTATGCTATACTTATTATGTTAAAGTCAGAATGGATAGAGAACCTAAAATTCTTAGCAAACTTACCTGTTAACTTGTCAACTTGTTTACTCATTATGCCAACGCGTTGTATGTATTTTGACAGTGCAAAAATACAACTCTTCGCACTCTGTCACAAGCATATTGGCGTTGATTGTACAAAATGCGCGATTATTGTATGAAAGTACAGTTGCTTGACGAGCATCAGGAGGTTGTGTTAGATTCTCGAGTGGACGAATGTACAGAAATGGAAGGGTTTTCCGATGCTGAAATTCCCATCACGCTTTCACTCCCCACCAATCTTTCCCCGGGGCGCTATGAAGTAGAACTTCTGCTTTCGGCTGACAAGGAAGGTACTCTTTTTTACCCCATCCATAAGATTCACGACAAGGATGTTCCCTACATAGAGGTAATCGAAGCACAAGAAAAGCCGCTCATGGCCAAGGTGGAAATGTTTTTGGCTGACGATTCTAACAATAAAATAGAGAGTGGCAGTGTTGACCTCTCGCAAATGTCTCCTTTCAAACTTGCTGTGTCGTTGCGTACATCGGAAGATAAGTGTTACAGTGGGCCAATTACGATGCTAACAGAAGATGTTCAGACAAAAGAAAAAATCTATGTGCGAGGCATAGATGATGAGGTGTACGTGTCACCTTCTTTCGACGTTCCTCTATTTAGCTATTGGCTACGCAAGGATAATATTCCATGGGAAGATGGTCATACCTATCGCCTTATTGTTATGGGCCAAATTGACGGACAAGATGTAGAACTGGATGATTCCAAAGAAGCCTCCTATTACCTAAAATGCGAGGGTGATATGCTTACGCTCTTTCAACAAAATGTGGTGACCAGATATTCTGCAGCCGCAACATCCTTGCCCACTACAACGGCATTCCGCGTGAAGCGCGAAGGAGACCACTTGATGATTTCGTCCCATGATTTAGGTTGTGTTAGTTTATATCACGTAAGTGGCAGGTTGGTTAAACGTGTTACGTCTGCTGACGGACACCAAGCCGTACTTCCGATCCGAAAGTTGGAACGAGGTATTTATTTGCTACACATTGAATGTGACGGGGGACGCCACACTTACAGTGACATTGTTTGGGTGAAGTAAGTTGACGATTTGCTCGCGATATGATTATGTAAGGAAAGGCGGTCTTGTTCGTTTTTAAAACATGTAGGTCACGCCTATGTTGAGGTTCGTGTTGTGAGATTTGTAAAAGCCCGTATCCACCACCTTGGTAAAACTATACTCATATCCTATGTGAACTTGAAAACCATTAATCTCTACGCCAGCGCGAGCTCCCCAACCGGAATCGAAACGATTGCTTGCAGTTTCACTAAGGGAAAGTACATATAAAAAGTGTTTGAGAGAAGAATGAGGAAAGTTTACTGGTTATCAGTTACTTTCCTCATTTTGGTTAAAAGTGGCGAGGACAGACGAAGACGGGAATACGACAAGATGAGACAGAGGAACGTTACCTATCCGTAACCTATACCCCAAATGGAGAATGTTGAGGTTCGGAAGAATGAAGAAGGTTACGAATTGAAACTGAACGCTCTGATTTATAGTGAGTTACTGATGAGCAACGTAAGTTTTTTGGTTACGAACCAAATTTGCCGTGTTCTGCCGTGAAATGCGTAGCAAGAAAAGACTCTTCATGTATTAATTTTGAACGCAAAAAAGAATGACGTTATGAAGAGTACATTTTCAATTATCTTCTACCTCAAAAGACAGGTAGTAAAGAAAGATGGTACTGTTCCAGTTATGGGACGTATCACAGTGGACGGAACACAGTCGCAGTTCAGTTGCAAGACAACTGCCAATCCAAATTTGTGGGACACCAAGGGCGGACGCATGATAGGTAAGAGTATGCAGGCTTTGGAAGTGAACCGCAAATTGGACAAGATGCGTGTGAGTATCAGTAAGCATTATCAGGAGATTATGGACAGGGACAACTTCGTCACTGCCGACAAGGTAAAGAACGCCTTTCTTGGTTTGGAGTATCGTTGCCATACACTGATGAAAGTCTATTCTCAAAGCCGTGATGAAATGGAAAAGCAATATAAGGCTGGCATGAAATCTTTGAGTACATACACGAAGTATAGAATCGGGTGTGCCTATGTGGGCGAGTTCTTGCAGACGCATTACCATGTGAAGGATATTGCTCTGAAAGAGTTATCGCTGCCTTTTATCACAGACTACGAGACTTTTCTCAGAACCGACAAGCACTTGAAGATAAACTCTGCGATGGTGTTTGTCCGCAATCTCCGTGCAATGGTATTCCGTGCCATAGATAATGAATGGCTCGTAAAAGACCCATTCAGACGATATGAGTACAAGGAAGAAGAGACCACAAGAGAGTTCCTGAGCAAAGAAGAGATTCATCTGTTGATGGAAACACCTATCACAAGAAAGAAGATGAGCATGGTGCGTGACTTGTTCCTGTTCTGCTGTTTTACAGGTCTCGCTTTCATTGATCTGTACAATTTGAAGGAAGAGAACATCAAGGAATTTTTCGATGAAGGTGAATGGATCGTTATCCATCGACAGAAGACTGGAACGGAAGCCAACATCAAGTTGCTTGATTATCCCAAGCAAATTATGGAAAAATACCGTGGATTGTGTGAAGACGGCAGGGTGTTTCCAGTACCCAACTACCAAAGTTGTATGGATTCGCTCAAAAGACTGGGCAAAAGATGTGGTATCACCAAGCCGCTGTCCTGGCACATGAGCCGTCATTCGTTCGCAACCTCGGTTTGCCTCTCCAACGGAGTTCCAATAGAAACCGTGAGTTCAATGCTTGGTCACAAGGACATAAAGACAACCCAGGTGTATGCCAAAATTACCAAGGAGAAATTGAGCAAAGATGTGGAAAAGTTGTCTCAGCGAATAAATAACATTGAGGAATTCACGTTTGGAAATGTTTGCAACGATAATACCAACACTATAAATGGCAGAGTATGAAACGACAAGTGATAACAATACAAGAAGATATGGTCATCTACGCCCCACATCATGGTGAGGTGTGGATGACAGTTTGGGAGATTGCCGAACTGTTGAATGTAACAGGGACAGCAGTGAAGAATACCATCAAGCGCATTTGGAAACAAAGTGTGCTGAAAGACTTCCAGCATTCTCAATACATCAAACTTGAAAATGGATATTCTGCTCATGTCTATGATATGGAAGTGATTATCGCCATAGTACTTCAAATGGATACATACCAAGCCTTGTTGTTCAGACAATGGTTTATCAGTAAGGTTGTGAACCGCAAGGATTGCCAAGCAGAGCAAGTAAAACACGAGTATCCGATGATTATTGTGATGAACGGAACGATGCCAAGAGGTACAAGTTAGAATCTCTCATCTTTTTAATAAGATTCCTACACCTTTATAATATAATAGCGTACAGAGGGAACGATTTTTGTCGTTGTACCCTGTACGCTATTTTTGTTTCGCTATTATGAAGCAGTACCCTTCCCTTGTGAAACAGTGCCGTCGATTATCGGCTTGCGGTAATTACCAGTGAGAAGTGCTTGTATCTCGGATTCTGGATAGAGGGTCTTGCCACATAATATAATGTAGGGCAAGATGCCTTGCTTGCGATATTCCTGCAAGGTGCGGCGACTAAGCTTCAAATGCTCGGAGAGTTCCTTGTCGGTGAGGTATCGCTCCCCGTCCAAAGGTGGGTTGTAGGACTCGATGAATGAAGATAGCCAGTTGTTGGCTTTCTTCAAGGATTGCATGGCGGTGTCTATCGACTTGCTCTCATGCGTAAGAAGTTGGTTCATGTTCATTGTTTACAATTTGGATTAAGTGGTGAATATAAAATGTGTTGGCTCGCCCAGGGTGAAGTTTTCGGCTTTGCCTTGGGCGAGTTTGGCTTTACGCTATACCGATTTGATTCTGGCGATAAGCGGAACGATGGCTTTGACCTCTTCGGGACAGTAATAGAATTGGCGACCTATCTGGGTATGCCCCAAGAAACGGCGGTCACGAAGTTTTTGTAAGGTGCGCTGGCTGATGCGAAGTTGCTGGCAGACCTCATGACCTGTAAGCCATTTGTTCAGCCGCTTGCCGTTAGCCTTATGCTTCAGCAACTCCACTTTCTTTACCAAGGCATCGTATCTTGCCATCATCAAGTCGAATGCCTTCTTTTCCATTGTTACTACTTCCATATTCTCTGTTTTATTGGTTCAACAAATTCGGGTGCAAAGTTAATGTGTGTATGTAGAAAAACAATGAAAATGAATAACTGTGGCAGTGCTTTTCTGGGGTTTGCCGACCGCTTGGCAAGAAAAATCAAGAAAATTATACGTGGGTCATTAATGAGTTGTTAAACGGGTATTTCGCAAATGGTTAATTTTGCCGCCGAGAAATCAAAACAACGAATTATATAACATTTCAAACGGAATTAGAATGGAAGTAATAACAATGGAAAGTGCAGCCTTCAAAAAGCTGACAGAACAGTTGACAGAAATAGTCCAGTACGTGCGATTGGCAAAAATGGCATTTCAAGAGAACTTGACGGGTAAGGGATTGAAGCCGATGTTGACCAATGACGATGCAGCTAAGATGCTTGGTGTGAGCAAGCGCACCTTGCAGCGAATGCGCTCAGAGAACCGCATTGATTTTATTAAAATTGGCAATCAATGCCGATACCAAGTTGAAGCCATAGAAAGAATGGTTGAGGAACGAACAATAGCAAAGGAAACATGAGCATGGAAGATGGAACATTGAGAAAACTGGAGTTATATCTCCATGACCTACACAAAAAGATAGACGGCATCTACGACATGCTGATGTTGAGACACGAACGAGAGACGGAGCAAAAAGGAAGTTCTGCCATCAATGAAAAATTGCTCGACAACCAAGATCTCTGCCTCTTATTTCAAATCTCCCCTCGTTCCCTTCAACGCTATCGCAGTCTGGGAGTGCTTCCCTACAAGCGTTTGGGGCAGAAAACATACTATACGGAAGAGGATGTGATGCAGTTTGTAGAGAATAATGTCAAAGAATTCAAGAAAGAGAATGTGGAGCATTACTTGACTCGCATTCATCAGAAATTCAAATAACAACAGTATTCATCATTAAAAATTTACAATTATGGTACAAAAGAAAAAGAGTGATGAACAGGACGTGCTGGTAGTCCGTGACGAGAAGACGGGCGAGATCAGCGTCGTCGCCGGACTCAGCAGAGACGGCACCCCGAAGCGAGCGCCCGCCAAGGCGGAGAACACGCCCGACTTCCTGCGTTTTGACCGCAACAGTGACTTGATGGACAGTTTCTTTAGAAACTTCTTCCGCCAGTGCAAGGAGCCAAGCCGATTCGGATTCTACCGCATAGCGGCAGACCAGGTGGAAAACCTGCTTGGCGTGATGAAGGAGTTGCTGAAAGATCCGGAGGCTAACAAGGAGATTCTTTCCGCCCACAAGGTTGACACCTCCAATTATGAGAAAGAGGCAAAGCAATCGGAAGGTCAGGCGAAAGAAACCGCATCATCGGACGATGCGTCCAAGACGCAAGCTAACACAGAAAAAGAGAATGTATCATCTGAACAAACCAACGAAAAAGAGAACGACATGGAACAGAAACCAGAACAGACCGCAACCGAACAGCAGGCACAGACCGCTCCGGGTGTAAAGCAGAACCTCATCAGCGGTAACGATGTGAACCTGCAGGAACTTGGTGCCAAATATGGCATAGACTTCAACAGTATGAATGAGAAGGATATGAAAGCCCTGCTCAACTACGGCAAGACAGGGCTTGTGATTGTGAAGCCGACCTTCGGCGGTGAACAGATAGAGATACAGGCCCGTCTGTCATTCCGCAAGGACGATAACGACCAGTTGCAACTCGTGCCGCATTTCGTGCGCAACGAGCCAAAACTCGATGTCGCTTACAAAGGCTATACCTTCACTCCAGAGGACAAGAAGAACCTGTTGCAGAACGGCAACCTCGGAAAGGTTGTGGATTTCCCCGACAAGAATACAGGTGAGCTGCGTCCTCATTTCATCAGTATCGACCGTCTCACCAATGAGATTGTTGACATCCCTACCAACAAGGTGCGCATACCCGATACCATCGGCAAGACACCTATTACCAAGGACGACAAGAGAGTGCTCTACTCAGGTATTCCGCTTCGCAAGGAGATTGAGCTTGCCAACGGGCGCAAGTTTACACCGCTGCTGCAGGTGAATGTAGAACAGCGTGGCGTGGAGTTCGTGCCTGGCAGCACAAGACAGGCGCAAGGTCAGAAACAGAATGGAGACAAGAAGCAGACCGCTGACAAGCAGGAGCAGAAGGCAGAAGGTGATGCGGGCGGTCAGAAGAAGCAGCAAGATCCCAACCACTGGCTCAATGAGGACGGGACCATCCGCCGACTCAACACCTATTTCAAGAAGGAACTGACCGAGCAGCAGAAGGACGACTATGTGGCAGGCAAGACCATCGAGATCAAGGAAGTGCCGAACAAGAACGGCAGCGGTACCTATACCGCCTATGTAAAGTTCGACTTCGACAAGATGCAGCCACGTTCCTACCGCAACAATCCAGACCTCAAACAGGCAAAGGAACAGATTCCGACCAACGAGAACAAGGTACAAGTCGCCGTCAATGAGCAGGGCAAGACCCATGAGGCGACCAAGCACACCAAGGATCCGCTGAGTCCGGGACAGTCTGCGCCAAAGAACGAAAAGCAGCAGAAGGAACAGAACGCCGAGGAACAGAAGCCAAAGAGAAAGACAAGAAGCGTGAAGATGTAGTTGCCGCCACTTGATCCACAGAGTTAATCATCCATTATAACAACCGACATCTGCGACCGTCTATCCCACGGTTGCGGATGTCACAAAAACAACAGACAATGAAGACAATCATCGCAGAGAAACCAAGCGTAGCCAAGGAAATCGCCCACATTGTGGGAGCTGACAAGCGTGAGGAAGGCTATATGCAGGGCAATGGCTATTATGTGACATGGGCATTCGGACATTTAGTGCAGCCTGCCATGCCGGAAACCTACGGCATGAAGGGATTCCATGCAGAGAATCTGCCTGTGATTCCCGACCCGTTCGTTCTTGTTCCCCGACAAGTCAAGACAGAGAACGGCTACAAACCAGATGCAGGTGTGCTTGCCCAGATTAAAATTATCGGCAAGCTGTTTGACAGCAGTGAGCGCATTATCGTAGCAACCGATGCCGGACGTGAGGGAGAGTTGATTTTCCGATACCTCTATGCGTATCTCGGTTGCAGGAAACCTTTCGACCGTCTATGGATCAGTTCGCTTACAGATACCGCCATCCGTGAGGGACTTCTGAACCTCAGGGATGGCAAGGAGTATGACAATCTCTATCATGCAGCCAAGGCACGAAGTGAGGCAGACTGGCTCGTCGGCATCAACGGCACACAAGCCCTTACTATAGCCGCAGGACGTGGCACCTATTCCGTAGGTCGTGTGCAGACTCCGACCCTTGGCATGGTGTGCGAACGCTATTGGGAACACAAGCGTTTCGAGTCGAAACCGTTCTGGCAGGTACACTTCGGTGTGGTTGATGCAGACAGTGGCAATATACTGAAGTTCACATCAGTCAACCGCTGGACAGACAAAGCTACCGCAACCGATATATATAATAAGGTGAAAGATACCGGTTCTGCCATCATCACAAAGGTAGTAATCAAGCGAAAGGTGGAGAAGGCACCGCTCCTTTACGACCTCACCACCTTGCAGAAAGAAGCCAACTCCCAGCATGGCTTCACGGCAGAGCATACACTCTCCATCGCCCAGAAACTCTACGAGGCAAAGTTCATCACCTATCCAAGAACATCAAGCCGCTATATCTCGGATGATGTATTTGCCACCCTTCCCAAACTCTTCAAGAATCTGGAGAATCATTCGGAATATGGAGAAAAAGTGAAACTCTTGCCTGGCAGTGAGGACTACAGCAAGAATAGCGTGAATGCCGCCAAGGTGACCGATCACCATGCCCTGCTCATCACAGAAAATGCAGCCATTGGTCTTTTCAAGGACGAGAAGATCGTTTATGACATGATATTGTGCCGGATGATTGAAGCGTTCTCAGCAGACTGCATCAAGGACATCACATCAGTATCGGCGCAAGTGGATCATGAAGTTGAGTTTGGCATCAGTGGCTCCATCATCCGACAGACTGGCTGGCGAGCGTTGTCGCTCAAGGAAAAGAACAACAGGCAGGACAAGGATGCAGACGCAACAGACAATGAGGTCAAGGAGCAAATCATTCCCAACTGGCAAGAAGGACAGCATGTCACTCTTTCTGGCTGCACCATCACGGAGGGCAAGACCAAACCGAAGCCATTGCATACGGAATCCACATTGCTTGCAGCAATGGAGACCGCAGGCAAAGAGATAGAAGATGATACGAAGCGCCAGGCAATGAAGGACAGCGGTATTGGCACACCTGCCACACGTGCCGCCATCATCGAAACCCTGCTCAAACGAGAGTATATGGTGCGCCAGCAGAAGAAACTTGTGCCGACGGAAAAAGGACTCGCCCTGCATTCCGTGGTGAAGAACATGGCGATTGCCAATGTGGAGATGACGGGCAAATGGGAGGCGGAACTTGCCAAGATTGAACGAGGTGAAGCAAGTGCAGACGGGTTCACCCATAGTATCGAAGGTTATACCCGTGAAATCACTGCAGAGCTGTTAGGTTGCGACAGACTTTTCAGCCACAAGGATTCCGGCAGCCAGTGTCCTAAATGCAAGCAAGGTACCATGCAGTTCTTCGGAAAGGTAGTAAGATGCAGCAACAAGGAGTGCGGTATGCCAGTGTTCAAGCAGGTAGCAGGAAAGTTGCTCACTGATGCCGACATCACCGACTTGCTTGCCAAGGGCAAGACCAGAACGCTCAATGGTTTCACCAGCAAGCAAGGAAAATCGTTCTCCGCAGCCATTGCCTTTGACGAGAATTTCAACACGAAATTCGTCTTTGCAGAGCGCAAAACAGCAGAAAAGCGAGGAAATGTGAAGAGATACAAGAAATAGTTTGTACCTTTGCCACCGAAACATGGTTCATAAATGGTGTCTTTATTCAGGATGCTTTTATTTACTGTGGATTAAGTGGCGGCACTCGGAGGGATACCGAGTGCCTTTTTCTTGCTTTCACACAAACACCAACCGCCATCCACGGTTTATTATTCACCACTTAATCCATTCAACAGACAAATGAACAGAAAGAAACAGGCACAGACAGAGCTGTCCTATTACGGACTGTACCTCTTGAACCATCTCAGAGAGAACCGTTTTCCACAAGCCAGCGATGCGGACTTTATCCGCGAACGTGCAGACCATGCCGCAGAAGTATATGAGCAGGCACGGCGTGATGCCCTCTTTGCCGATGCGGCACAAGAGCTTGCCATGTCAGCATTGCTGAAAGGTCTCCGCTTTTCCAAGTACAGCATCCTGTATGATGTTGTTGACAGTGAGTTTCCCCTGGAGGTAGCAGTAGAAGACCAGGAAGCGTTTGTCAAGAACCTCCTGCCTTTGGTTGACAACGTGTATTCCATTTACGACCTCACCGATGACGATTTTGCCCAGTCACCGGACTATGACCAGCTCTATACAGAGTTGACTGGAGCCGTAGCCCTTTTCATTGAGTCAAATGGCGTACAATAGAAAACAACGGCTGAACGACAACATCAAGGCGATAGAGACGGCATTCATCCTTGACAGGGAACAGCGCACGCCGACCGCCCGTGAGCGTCTCCTTCTGGAGCGTTATTGCGGATTCGGTGGATTGAAGTGCATCCTGAACCCTGCCAGGGAACTGGCGGATGCCGTCCATTGGGCAAAGTCAGACCTTGAGTTGTTTGCTCCTACAGTGGAGCTGCATAGACTTATCCGTGAAAACAGCAAGAATGAAAACGAGTACAAACAGTTGATGGACAGTCTGAAACAGTCCGTCCTTACGGCATTCTACACGCCGTCAGCCGTTACGGAGGCTCTGACGGATGTGTTGAAAGAGCATCAGATTATCCCCGAAAAGGTGCTTGAACCATCGGCAGGCATCGGTGCCTTTGTCGATTCCGTCTTGGATAACAATCCCAAGGCAGACATTATGGCATTTGAAAAAGACCTGCTTACGGGAAAGATACTCCGCCATCTGCACCCGGAGCAGAAAGTGCGCATAGAGGGATTCGAGAAGATAGAAAAGCCTTTCAATGACTACTTCGACCTCGCCATCTCAAATATTCCCTTTGGCGATGTTGCCGTATTTGATCCGTCCTATACAGCCATGAAAGGCATGAGGGCACTTGTCACCAGACGCATACACAACTACTTCTTTGTCAAGGCTCTTGATACGGTAAGGGATGGTGGGTTGGTTGCCTTCATCACCTCACAAGGCGTATTGAATGCCAAAAACAACAGTGCCGCGCGTTTTATGATGCTCTATCATGCAGATCTCGTGTCAGCGATTCGTCTTCCCAACAACCTGTTCACGGAAAATGCCAATACGGAAGTGGGCAGTGACCTCATTATTCTGCAGAAAAATACCCAAAAGGAGTCGCTGCGAGGAGACGACAACCTGCTTGATACCGTCTATAATGACGAGAACCGCATTCCGACAAACAACTACTTTCTGGAGCATCCGGAACGCATTATCCATACAACGGCAAAGTTGGACACCGACCCGTTCGGCAAACCTGCAATGATATACACGCATGAGGATGGTGTGGAAGGCATTGCAGAGGATTTACGAAAGATGCTCCATGAAGACTTTAAGAAGAACCTCAATTTGAACCGATACTTGGGGATAGAGGAAACAATGTCTGAGGAAGTTAAGGAGGTTGAAGAAACAGAAAAGATAGAAAAAACAGAGAAGATGAAGCCTTCCATTGAGGAAAAGCAGAACGATACGGTAGTATCCTTGCAAAAGCAGGAAAAGCCTACTGATGATGCTGAGCTATCCCAAAAGTCCAATCATCAGCAGCCACCAGTCCAAATGACGCTGTTTGACCTTTGGGGAATGGAAGAAGAAAACCGTCTGACTGTCCATGCTACGAAGAAGAAAGCAGAGGTAACAGTGGGTGCTGCCGCCAAGAAAGTGTCAAGGAAGAGAGCAAGTCCGTTGGTAAAAAGCGTCAATCCGACTTTTGAAGTTGTGACAAAGCCTGTGGAAAAAGAAGAAAAGCCTTCGTTGACAGATGCAAAAGAGCAGGAAACAACACAGGAGACAAAACTAATCCTGCCTGGTGATGAACCATACGCAAGCATCTCTTGGGAAGAGAATCCGCCAATCAACGGCTTTTACGAGATGATGATGACCATGGCTCCCGAAGACAGGGTGCTGCTGCGCCAAAAGGCGGAACTGCACCGTCAGGAACAACTCAAGGCTCTGGGCGTTGAAGATACGCTTGATCCGAAGTTCAAACCTCCGATGGAACCGATAGAAGTTCTCAAAGCTCAAATCGGGCATGGACAGTCAAAAGGGAATGAGCCAAAAGAAGATTCCAAGACTCAGAACACATTGAAAGAAACAAATCATGAGCGGGAACAACAAAAAGAGCAAGAAAGAAAGCGGGAAGAGCAGGCAAGGAAGAAAGAGGATGCTATGAAGCCCCGTCCATTTGATGAGAAACAGGAAAGTTTTCATCGTGAGGGTTCTATGGTGCTCGACTCTGCCGGAAACATCGGTGTATTGAAAGACCTTACCAAGTATGGTGCTACCTTCATGCCGTTGGATCTGAATATGGAGCAGAAAGAAAAGGCTGTCTTGTATATCGCCCTCCGTGATGCCTATCAGAAACTTTACACCTATGAAGCGGAAGAACAGACGGAAAACAAGCAGATGCGTGAGAGTCTGAATGTCTATTATGACGCTTTTTTCATCCGCTTCGGCAACCTCAATGCCAAGCAGAACGTGAAGTTCATCCTTATGGATGCCTCAGGGCGAGACATGCTGTCGTTGGAACGGGTGGAAAACGGACATTTCACAAAGTCAGACATCTTCGACCACCCGGTCTCTTTTTCGCTTGACGAGGTCAGTCATGTGGATTCTCCAGAGGAAGCGCTCACCGCCTCGCTCAACAAGTTCGGCCGTATCGACTTGCCGTATATGACTGAATTATCGGATATGCCGGAACAGGAACTGACGGAAGCGCTTAAAGGGCGCATCTATTACAATCCGCTCATAGACGGCTACGAGATAGCCGACCGCTTCATTGCTGGTAATGTCATAGAGAAAGCGGAGCGTATAGAAGAATGGCTGAAGGAAAATCCCGACCATGCAATCGTGAGAGAGTCGTTGGAAGCCTTGAAGGCAAGCATTCCCGAACCGATAGCCTTTGAGGACCTGGACTTCAACTTCGGTGAGCGTTGGATACCTACAGGTGTGTATTCCGCTTACATGAGCCACCTCTTCAATACACAGGTCTGCATCGTCTATTCCGACAGCATGGACGAATATTCTGCAAAATGCAGTATGAAGACCATGGCCATCACGGATGAGTATATGGTGAAGGGATATTACCGCCACTATGACGGTATGAGTCTTCTGAAACATGCCCTGCACAACACCTGTCCCGACATGATGAAGAGCATCGGTGAGGATGAACACGGCAACGACATCAAGGTGCGTGACAGCGAGGGCATACAGCTTGCCAATGCCAAGATTGACGAAATCCGCAACGGGTTCACTGAATGGCTGGAGGAGCAGTCTGACTCCTTTAAGGAACGCTTGACCACAATGTACAACCGGAAGTTCAACTGCTTCGTGCGTCCGAAGTATGACGGTTCTCACCAGACCTTCCCCGGCTTGGATCTGAAAGCCCTTGGCGGAAAGTATGGTGTCAAGAGTGTGTACCCAAGTCAGAAGGACTGTGTATGGATGCTTTTGCAGAACGGCGGCGGGATATGTGATCACGAGGTCCTGCGCCCATAAGGGCATACTGTAAATGTAGGTTTGGCAACCTACCCAGCAAGGGTTTTCTACGCTGGTCATCAGCCAACTTATCCACTTAGCTGAAAAGCGGTGGGGAGTGTAGCATGTTGGAAACGGCATAAGTCGGCTAACTATCATACCGCTACTGAATGTCAAGATGAAACGATGAATACGAGGATGAAGACTATACTGTTTGAACGACAGTCCAAGACGTTAGTTGGTAAACACAGACCTAAGATAGTTATAAAGGTCTGTCTGCAATACTTCCACTTTCCGACTTCGAGTGCGAGAGCAGAAAACCGATTGCAGGTCAGCCGCAATAAGCGGAAAAGGACGAAAATCGCATCCGACAATTCATCAAGCCAATAGTTACAGTATTGCTTAAATGGGGATTACCTAAACCGAAGTGCCAACAAATGGCTATAGGAAGTGGGTTCTTTGAAAATTCGGCAAGGTAACAGAGTCTCCGTAGTAGTCCGAGCAAGGGAAAGCCTTGTACATGGCGAAGGGAGACAGTGTGTTATTTTTAATATGTTAAATGAATGATGTGTGAGACATTATGAGAAATTCAGAAAATGTATTAAACAGTCTGGCTGGGCATAGCCAAGACCTAAGCTACAAGTTTGAAAGACTTTACAGACTGTTGTTCAATGAGAATCTGTTTGCAGAAGCCTATCAACGGTTGTCCCGAAATCCAGGCAACTGCACAAAAGGAACTGACGGACAGACAATAGACGGAACAAGCATAAAGCGCATCCGTGACCTCATAGAACAACTAAAGGATGAAAGCTATCGTCCTTGTCCTGCAAGAAGAATATACATACCCAAAAAGAATGGAAAACTTCGTCCGTTGGGTATCCCTTCTTTCAAGGACAAGCTCGTTCAAGAAGTAGTAAGAATGATACTCGAAGCAATTTACGAGGGACACTTTGAGGATTGCTCGCATGGTTTTAGACCACACAGAGGGTGTCATACTGCTATGGCTTCCTTGCAAAAGGGAGGTTCGGGAACAAGATGGTTCATAGAGGGTGACATCAAGGGATTCTTTGACAACATCAACCATGATGTTCTCATAAGCATTCTTAGTGAACGCATCCACGATGAGAGGTTTTTGCGACTGATACGAAAATTCTTGAAAGCGGGTTACTTGGAACAGTGGGAATACAAAAACTCCTATATCGGCACTCCACAAGGCGGTATCATCAGTCCTATCTTGGCGAATGTCTATTTGGACAAGCTCGACAAATTCATGTTGAGATATATCGAGACATTTAACAAGGGTAAAGCACGTCAACGCAACCCTGAATACAAGAGGGTTGCCAATCGTAAAGACAAACGAGTAAAGAAACTGAAGAATGAACAGGACGAGCAGAAGAAAGGTGTTTTACGTTCAGAGATAGCATCCCTGCATCGTGAAATGCAACGACTTCCTGCAACTCTTGACATGGATGAAAACTTCAAGAGGATGAAATACGTACGGTATGCAGACGATTTTCTGATTTGTGTTATTGGAAGCAAAGCTGACTGCCAAAATGCAAAAGAAGATATTAAAAACTTCTTGCAGGAACAGCTGAAACTTCAACTTTCATACGAGAAGACACTTATCACAAATGCTCATGATACAGCAAAATTTCTTGGATTTGAAGTCACTGTCCGCAGTACAAACAAAACGAAAAAGGATTACAGAGGGATTCCGATTCGCTCCCTTGACCATAAGGTCGTCTTATTGTTGCCATTTGAGGCAATGAGAAAGAAACTGCTGGACTACGATGCCATGCGCATTGTAATCAAAGATGGCAAGGAAGTATGGGAGTCAACTTCTCGTCCCTATCTTCGTAGTAATGACGACCTTGAAATTCTGAACCGTTACAATTCAGAAATCAGAGGTATCTACAACTACTATTGTATTGCTAACAATGTCAACATTCTCAACAGTTTCTATGGAATCATGAAAGAGAGTATGTACAAGACATTCTCGTCAAAGTACGAATCTACCGTAAGAAAGATTGTCAACAAGTATTGTAAGGACAAGATTTTCACGGTAAGATACCAAAACAAAAAAGGTGAATGGTTGGAACGTACCTTATATCATGGTGGATTTAGGTTGAACAAGGAAGCGCGCATTGACAATGCACACATTATGCCCAATTACTATGGAATGGAGAGTACAAGCCTTATGGCTCGCTTGAAAGCCCATAAATGTGAATATTGTGGAGCTGAGGACAATCTGAAAATGATACACGTCCGCAAGCTCAAAGATTTGAAAGGCAAAGAAGCATGGGAGAAACTCATGATTGCCCGACAAAGAAAAACAATCGCAGTTTGCGAGAAATGTTATAACAAAATTCATGGAAATAAATAGACTGACAATAACCACGGAGAGCCGTATACTTGGAGACGAGTACGTACGGTTCGGCGGCGAGTACATTGAAACCTGCTTCCATAAAGGGAAGAAAGGCGCATTGTGCTTAGCCATTGGAACCGGTAAGACGCTGATAATGTGCATCGCCGCGCATGAGATGAAGCGTCTGAATTTGGCACACAAGCCGATGATTATCGGGCTGAAAGCCAACGTTGCGGAGATTGCAGCCACCTATCAGGCGGCATATCCCAACGCACGTATTCTGTACGCTTCGGAGAAGGACTTTTCGACCGCCAACCGTGTGCGCTTCTTCAATAATATAAAGAACAACGACTACGATTGCGTCATCATGTCGCACGACCAGTTCGGCAAGATACCGCAGTCGCCGGAATTGCAGCAGCGCATCCTGCAAGCAGAGCTTGACACGGTGGAGGAAAACCTCGAAGTGCTACGGCAGCAGGGAAAGAACGTGTCGCGGGCGATGCTGAAAGGATTGGAGAAGCGCAAGCACAACCTTG